>Ga0068856_100002418_pt1 | contig 19208 bp, 12 predicted proteins | sample KBSCornC62_FD_66595 | JGI IMG/M metagenome (GOLD analysis project Ga0068856, IMG submission 66595) | Corn rhizosphere microbial communities from Kellogg Biological Station, Michigan, USA - KBS Corn C6-2 | ecosystem: Host-associated > Plants > Roots > Rhizosphere > Soil ...
GGTCGCGGGCGTCGGCGTGCGCTGGCGCATGTGGCGGCAGCTGTCGCGCCTGATGCGCGAGGCGGTCGAGGGGCTGAGCGGCCGTTTCATGCCGGTGCCGGAGTCGGTGTGCGATCCGGACGGCTTCCTCAGGATCGATCATGCCGCCGATCCGACGCACGGCAATGCGTCCTTTGGCGCAGCCGTGATTGCTGCGCTCGACCGGGCCTGAACTGGACCTGCCGGGCGCGCGCGGCTACCGCTCGCGCGATGGGCGAGGGACCTGACGGGATGGTGCGGCAGAAGCGCCCTTCGGCGGAGCGCACGGCGTGACGCGCGTCGGCATCCTCGTGCTCGGCATGCATCGATCCGGCACCTCGGCATTGACCTGGCTGCTCGGGCGGCTCGGCGCCGCACTGCCGAGCGACGCGATCGATGCGAGCGGCGACAATGCGCGCGGCTATTGGGAATCGGCAGGCTTGGTGAAGGCGGACGATCAGGTGCTGCGCGTCGGCCGGTCGAGCTGGTTCGATCCGCGTCCCCTCGATCTGTCGCGGCTGGATAGGGGTGCAATCGCGTCGCGCAAGAGCCGCATCCGCGAGGCGATCGAACGCGGCTGGGGGCAGGCGTCGATCCTCGCGATCAAGGATCCACGCCAATGCCGCTTCGTGCCGCTGGTCGCCGAGGTGCTGACGGCAATAGGGATCGAGCCGCGCGCGGTGCTGATGCTGCGCAATCCGGCGGAGATCGCCCGCTCGCTCGCCAGCCGCGACGGCACCACGCCGGCTTATGCCCATCTGCTTTGGCTGCGGCATATGATCGATGCCGAGCGCGCGACGCGCGGCATGATGCGCGCGGTGATCGATTATGACGGCATGCTCGGCGATTGGCGCGACGCGCTGGCACGGATGGCACCCCTCGCGGACCGTGCGGGGTGGCAACCGGAGTCCGGTGAAGCGCAGCAGATCCAGTCCTTCCTCGACCCGGCGCTGCGTCATCACCGCGCGACTCTCCCTGCCGAGCTCGAACAGCCGCTTGCCGGCATCGTCTCGGCGGTGGATCAGGGACTGCGCGGCTTGCTTGTGCGCGACGATGTAGAGGCACGCGCGACGCTCGACCGGGCCTATGCCCTGCTCGACGGCGCACCATGGATCGAGGGCGACATCGTCCATGACGAGCTTCGCCATCGCCGCGCTGCTGCAGATGCCCAGGCAAAGGATTCTGTGGAGGAGGTGGCGCCTATCGTCGCGGAGGTGCCTGCAACCGAGTGGCCGGCCGTCGCACCCGACCCGAGCGGCGAGGCCGGGCTGATCCGCGCGAGTGGGCTGTTCGACGTCGACTGGTATCTCGCCACCTATCCCGACGTGGCGGCGAGCGGGCTGGATCCGATCGACCATTATCTGCGGATCGGCGCCGCATGCGGCTACAACCCCAACCCTCTGTTCGATACCAACTATTATGCGCGGCAGATGGCGGCGCAAATGCGAGACGGCGACACGGCCTGATGCGCGCGGCGATCCATCTTCATCTCTATTATCCGGACGTCGCGCTCGACTTGATCGATCGGGTGGCCCGCCTGGGGCGTGCGGATATCGACGTGCTCGCGACTTTCGTCGGGGTACTGGATCCGGATGTGGATCGCACGCTCGACCGCATTCCTGGCCGGGTGGTGCGGGTCGAGACGCCCAATCGCGGCTGGGACATCGGGCCGCTATTCCACCTCCTCCCGCTGATCCGCGAGGAAGGCTATGAGGCGGTCTGCCATCTTCACACCAAGAAGGGGGATTCGGGCTTCGCCGGGGCCTGGCGCGAGATGGCCTATGATGGGCTGATCGCCGGCAACGATCTCGTCATGCGCATCCTCGCCAGCTTCGCCGAGCGGCCTGACCTGAAGATCGTCGGGCCCGCCAAGCTCTACAAATCCTCGGCCGCGCACCAATTCCGCAATGCCGAGATCGTCTCCGCGTTGGCGACTGAGGTGCTGGCGCCCATGTATCCGCTGGCCGACTGGGGCTTCTTCGCGGGCACCTTCTTCTGGGCACGGCCCGACCTGCTCGAACGCGTCGCGCGCGTCGCCGATTTCGGTGGCGAGAATGGCGAACGCGACGGCACGCTCGCGCACGCCATCGAACGGCTGTTCGGCCTCGCACCCGTGGCCGATACGGGCGCGATCGGGCTGGTGGGGGAGGACGGCGCGATCGAGATCGTGCGCGCGCCGGGTGAGCCCAGCCACGAGCCGATCATCAACACGCTCGCTTTGCACCGATCGAGCGGCGCGCACGCCGTCCCGCCCGACCCCGAGCTTGCGGCCCTGATCGCGGCGCAGAATCCGCTCGTCCACTATATCCGCCACGGGCGCGACGAGGGCGCGCTCGATCCAAATCCTTATTTCGCCACGCGCTGGTACAATCGCGTGCAGGGCGACATGTATGCGGCCGGGATGCACCCGCTGCATCATTATATCTTGCACGGGGCGGAGGAAGGGCGCTCGACCGGGCCGCTATTCGATGCCGACCATTATCGGCGCACCTATGGCGTGGCGGGCAATCCGCTGCGTCACTTCCTGGAAACGGGGCTGGTCCAGGGCCTATCGCCGGTGCCGGCGCAGCAGGGCGGCACGCGCGATCCGAACGAGAAACCCTGCCGCTTCTACAAAAAGTTCGACCTCGCGGCGGAAGCAAACTTCCTCCACCGCATCGCTGTGCTGCCGTCCGATCTGGCCGCGCGCGCGGCGGCGACCAAGGTCTCGGTGATCATGCCCGCTTACAATCGCGAGGCTGTCATCAGCGCCGCGATCCGGTCGGTGCTCGCGCAGACGCACGAAAATTTCGAGCTGATCGTGGTCGACGACGGATCGACCGACATGACGCGCGAGGTGGTGCGGTCCTTCGAGGATCCGCGCATCGTCCTGGTCGAGGGCACGCACGCCGGCGTATCGGCAGCGCGCAATCTGGGCCTGGGCCATGCCAGCGGCGAGATCGTCGCCTATCTCGACAGCGACAATCGCTGGAACGGCTGGTTCCTGGAGGTCATGGTCCGCTTCATGATCGCGGACGGGCTCGACGTCGCTTATAGCGCGATCAGCCTGCGCGACGATGTCGGTCAATTGGTCGGTTATATCGGCGACGATTTCGACTGGGAGGCGTGCCTCCAGCAAAATTATGTCGACCTGAACGCCTTCTGCCACCGGCGCGCGCTGCTCGACACGTGCGGCGCCTTCGATCCCAGGTTGCGGCGGATGGTTGATTGGGACCTGATCCTGCGGCTGACCAAGGGGCGCGAGGTCGGCTTCGCACCCTTCCTCGGTTGCGATTATTCGGACGCCAAGTTCACCAGTGGGCGCGTCACCACCGCCGAGCCCGCCGCTTTCCAGCGCCTGGTCTGGACCAAGAACCGATACGGGCTGGCGATCGGCTCGCCGGAGTTCATGGCGCAGCTCAGCCTGCGCTTCTCGATCAAGATTGCTGCGCCAGAGGAGGAGAAGGCCGCCTGGGGCGATTGGCATTTCGCCGAGTCTTTGGCCGAGGCCATCCGTGCGCTCGGCCATCAGGCGCAGGTCGACTTCCGCGGCCAATGGCACAATCGTTCGCTTGCGCAGGAAGATGTGGTGATCGTGCTGCGTGGGCTGATCCCTTACGAACCGCGCGTCGGCCAGCTCGCCTTCCTATGGAACATCAGCCATCCCGATCAGGTCGGCTATGACGAATATGACCGCTACAGCCGGGTCTATGTCGCGTCGGAAAGCTATGCCGCGCTGCTGCGCCACCTGATCGCCAAGCCGGTGAGCGTGCTGTTGCAGGCGACCGACCCGGCGCGCTTCCACCCGCTCGACGCGCCGCCGCCCGCGCCGGACCTGGTCTTCTGCGGCAATTCGCGCGGGGTGGAGCGCGACATCGTGCGCTGGGCGATCGAGGCGGACCGCCCGCCCGCCATTTACGGCGCGGGCTGGGACGGGCTGGTGCCGCCCGATCTGGTCAAGGCGGCGAACATCGACAATCGCGAACTCGGGGCGCTTTATGCCGGCGCCGGCGCGGTGCTGAACGACCACTGGCCATCGATGGCCGCCTTCGGACTGCTTTCGAACCGATTGTTCGACGTGGTCGCGGCTGGCGGCAAGGCGATCTCGGATCATGTCCCTGCGATTGCCCGCACCTTCGGCGCCGCGGTGGCCGAGGTCTCCGGACCTGCCGAGCTGCGCGAGGCTGTCGACCGGCTGAAGACTGCGCCGCGGCTGCCGGGTGCCGCCGAGGCGGTGATCGCGGATCACAGTTTCGACGCGCGCGCACGAACCTTGGTCGGCGATGCGCTAGCGGCCCTGGGGCTCGAAGCCGGCTTCGACATGCCGACCGAGGAGACGCGGCCGCTGCCGGTGGCGATACGGCCGGCCAGGCCGCTTCGCGTCCATCTGCTGGTGCCGTTCGGGCCCTTCGGTCCGCAAAGCTCGGCAACGATCCGGCTGATCGCGCCACTGACCGACGAGAGCATCGCCGGACGTTGCCAGATCAGCCTGGGCCGCGCGGGAGAGCCATTGCCCGGTTGCGACATTTGCATCGTCCAGCGCGCCGCTCTGCCCTCGATGGCAGTCCTGGACGCGTTGATCGGCCGGCTGGGAGAGATGGGCGCGGCTTTGGTGGTCGATCTGGACGATGCCTTCGTGGCGATGGACGACCATCCCGAGGCCGATCACTACCGCCCGCTCAACGCGGTGATCGAGCGCGCGATCGCCGCCTCGGCCGAGACCTGGTTCTCCACGCCCGAACTGGCGCGGTTCTACGCGCATGTCGCGCATCGCCATGCGGTGATGCCCAACATGCTCGACCCCCGCATCTGGCGCGACTGGCGCCATCCGCGGCCGGTGCCGTTCCAGCGCAGCGCGGTGCGGATGCTCTATATGGGGACGAATACGCATGGGGCCGACTTCGCGCTGATCCGCCCCGCGCTTGAACGGCTGGCGGAGGAACGACCCGGCCAGTTCGAACTGACGCTGATCGGCGTCTCGCCCGATATCGAGAATGCGACCTGGCTCTACCGCCAGTCGCCGCCCGCCGAGCATATCCCTTATGCCCGGTTCGCGCGCTGGCTGCGCGCGCAGGGGCCTTATGACGTCGGGCTGGCGCCGCTCGCCGACACGCGCTTCAACAGCGCCAAATCAGACATCAAGTTGCTCGACTATCTGGCGCTGGGAATCTTGCCGGTGGTGCAGGATATCACGGCCTATCGCCTTGATCCGCGTAGCGCCGACGTGGCGCTGCATGCGACCGACTGGTTCGAGACGTTACGGTCAGTGATCGATGATCGGGATGCCGCAGGCGACCGAGCGGTGCGCGGTCAGCACTGGCTGTGGGAAAATCGCGCTGTGGCGGCTATTGCCCCAACGATGATCGGGCGGCTGGAAGATCTGCTGTGAGGCGGTGGACGATGCTGGCGCCGCTCGGTTTGCTCGCCGCCGCCGGCCCCGCGCCCGCTCCGTCATTGCGTCTGTCCTGGCCGGTCGGCTGCACGCTTGGTCAGACCTGCGCGGTCCAGAATTACCCCGACGACGATGCCGGGCCGGGTGCACATGATTACGCCTGCCAGGGCCGAACCTATGACAAGCATGACGGCACCGATATCCGGCTGAGCAGCATAAAGCTGGAGCAGAGGGGAGTGGACGTGCTCGCCGCCGCGCCGGGCACGGTGCTGCGCGTGCGGGATGGCGTGGAGGACAGACTGGTCACCGATCAGCCATCAGGCGCGGTGGCGGGGCGCGAATGCGGCAACGGCCTCGTCATCGACCATGGCAATGGCTGGGAGACCCAATATTGCCATATGCGCCGGGGCAGCCTGGCCGTGCGCGCGGGCGAGCATGTCGCGGCGGGCGCGGTGCTGGGCAAGGTCGGGCTGTCGGGCGATACCGAATTCCCGCATCTGCACCTGACCGTGCGCAAGGATGGCAAATCGGTCGATCCCTTCGCTTTCGGGGCACCGGCCGGCGCCTGTCGGGCGGGGCAGAGCCTGTGGCGGCAGACCCCGCTTTACCGTGAAGGCGAGGTGCTGGTGGCCGGCTTCGCCACCGGCGCGGTCCAGATGCGCGACGTGCAAGACAGGGGCGCCGATCAGCAGCCGCAGCCGACGCGTCAGACGCCGGTCGTCGCCTTCGTGCAGGCGATCGGTCTGGTGCAAGGCGACGTGCAGCGTCTCACCTTGCTCGGCCCTGACGGAACCGCGCTCGCCGACAACAAGGCGCCGCCGCTCGACCATGACAAGGCCCAGATATTGCTGTTCGCGGGCCGTGGTCGCGTGCCGCCCGGCGGCTGGCCGGCAGGCGAATATCGTGCCGTCTATAATGTGATCCGCAACGGAAAGACCGTCTTGATCCATATGGCGAAGATTGCGCTCTGATGGCCAATATCCTGATCGTCCACCAGAATTTCCCGGCTCAGTTTCCGCACATCACCGATGCCCTGTTGAGGCGCGGCGACAAGGTCGCGGCGATCGGCGGCAAGACCGCGAAAGCGCGGCCGGGCGTGGATTTCCGGCGGTGGTCGACCAGCCGCGGATCGACCAAGGGCATATTCGAACCGGCGGTGCGCGCCGAAGCGGACATGATCCGCGGTATCGCCGCCGCTAACGCCGCGGTTCAGCTCAAGCGCGACGGCTTCACGCCCGACGTGATCATCGGCCATCCCGGCTGGGGTGAGACTCTGTTCCTCAAGGAGATTTGGCCCGACGCGCGGGTGATCCTGTTCGGCGAACTCCTTTATCGCAGCCATGGTAGCGACCTCAATTTCGACCCCGAGTTCGATTTCGGGCGTGAGGATCTGGCGCGGAATATGCGCTCGCACGCCAAGAATGCCTCGCAATTGCTGGCCTATGCTTTCGCCGATCGGATCGTCTGTCCGACCCGCTTCCAGGCGGGCAGCTTCCCGCCCTCGCTCCAGCCGATCGTCAGGGTCGTGCACGAAGGTGTCGATATCTCGCATGCCACGCGTCGGCCTGACGCGCAGTTCAGGCTGCCGACCGGCCGAACGTTGGATAGCGCCACGCCCGTCATCACCTTCGTGAACCGGACGCTGGAGCCTCTACGTGGCTTCCACATCTTCATGCGGGCGCTGCCGGCGGTACTCGATGCATGCCCCGACGCGGAGGTGCTGCTGATCGGGGGATCGGGGTTGAGCGGCTATGGCGGCGCAAGCCCGAACGGCAAGGATTGGACGAGCTGGATGCTGGACGAACTGGGCGATCGGCTCGATCGATCCCGCGTCCATTTTGTCGGCAAGGTCCCGCACGCGCAGCTGATCGACGCTTTCTCGATCAGCCGGGCGCATGTCTACTACACCTATCCGTTCGTCCTATCCTGGTCGCTGGTGGAGGCGATGGCGGCGGGATGCACGATCATCGCCTCGGACACGCCGCCGCTCCACGATGCGATCACCGATGGCGTGGAGGGCATATTACTGCCGTTCTTCGATGTGCCCGCTCTCAGCGCAAAGCTGATCGAGGCGCTGCGCGAACCCGGGAAGTTCGCCGCCCTGGGGCGAGCGGCGCGGGACCGCGCGCTGAGGGAGTTCGACCAGAGCCACGGAACAGCAGCCTGGCTGACGATGATTGACGAAGTCTTGAGCGGCTGACGCGCGTTCCAGGAACGTCGTTCCGGGTTTCCGGCTCTGGGTAATTCGCCAGCCTGGCACCGCTTATTGGTATTTCGCCGCTAAAGGCGAGCCCAGCTTCGAAGGCCGCGTAACAAAAAGAAAGGGCCGGCTCCTTTCGGAACCGGCCCCTCCTTTTCCCAAGCTATGTCTTAATCAGACAAAGTCGCTCGCGGCAACGCTGCCGTGGCCGACCGAGTCGAGCAAGACTGCCGAATCGATCGTACCCGTGCTGTGGGCGCTGTCCCAGAACACGTAAGTACCGACAGATTGGACTTCGAGAGCCGCGACATGGGTGCCATGCCCTGCGAGCAGCGTCTTCGCGAACGTATACGCGTCGTCGGCGGTCGCAAAGGTGGTGGCCGACGTATCCACGGCCGCAACGCTGAAGCCCAGCGAGAGCTTGTCGCCAGCATGGACGAACCCGGAGATGTCGTCGGTCAGGTCGTGGCCAGCAGCCGTCGACGCAGTCGAGAAGTTCGCAACGTCGGCATCGCCCGCCGCAAAGACGAACGTGTCGTGCCCGGTAGCGGTAGAGGCGTGGACGAGGTGGTCGTAGCCAATGCCGCCGGAGATCGTGTCGTTGCCCGCCCCGTTCGAGTTGATGGTGTCGTTACCGGCATCGCCCCAGAGCTGGTTGGTTCCAGCCGCATCGGTGATCGTGTCGTTGTCTGCACCACCGTGAATGGTGTCGTTGCCGGCACCACCGTCGAGGCTGTCGACACCCTTGTTGCCCTGGAGATAATCGTTGCCGTTACCGCCACCGATCGTGTCGTTGCCGGCGCCACCGTACAGACGATCATTTCCGTCGCTGCCGAAGATCGAATCGTCGCCGGCATTGCCGTTCACATAATCGTTGCCCGCACCGGCATCGATCGTGTCATTTCCATCGGCTGCACCCGCCGCGCCGATGGCGACGTTGCCATAGATGTGATCATTGCCGGCGCCGCCGCCGATCCAATCGTTGCCGGCGCCGCCCAGCAGCCAGTCGCTTTCGGTATAGTGGCCGGCCGAATCGTGCGTGCTCGAGCTGCCCTGAATGACGTCATTGCCGTCGCCGCCGTTCAGCGTATCGTTCGCAGCGCCGCCCGTGATGGTGTCAGCGCCTGCGAAACCAAATGCCACCGCGTGGTGCCCGGCAACGCCGCCGGCAACGGTCAGGGTGTCATTGGCCGAGCCATTGGGCGACCCGCCCTTGCCCATGACCAGAATATCGGCGAGATCGTTGCTGAACACGATGTGCTGCGGCGACGTTTCCTTGCTGGTGTCAGACAGCACCGTGGGATCGAACGTCAGCGACTTGCCGTTCGCGGTAAGCGTGATCGTCTCGAACGTGGTCGTGATGGTCGTGCCAAGCGCGGTCGAAGTCGTGGTTATCGTCTCGGGATTGTCGGTCACGCCCAGCGACGAAAGAGCGGTCGACGAGAAGACCAGAAAGTCTGCGGTCGTGAACGCCGACGCATCGCTCTGCGTCATCGATTCAAAAGTATAAGTCGCCATTTAAGCCTCCAAATGAACCTTACAGTTCGGGCGTAGTACGAAGCCCCCCCCTCCCCTAAGGTGGCTGGAGGCGCCCTCCGCCCATGCCTAACCGCACCGGAGTGCAGCCAGCGCAAGCGAGCGCTTCGGACACTTAGCCAAGCTTCGACACCCGTGCAACCACTAAACAACTGGCATTTTCACACCAAAAACGACCGGATGCCACGGGAATCATGGAATAAGCCAATCTGGGCGGGAAGACGAACCGCAGCCGCTGACGGTTCCGGCCCTAAGCACAGCCACTTAGCGCTGGCCGGCTTTTAACCACGCTCTGGCGCGCAGACTGTCAAGCCCGCAGCTGATCGAAGCGCGCCATCTCGTCCGCGAACTGGCGTTGCAGAAATATCACGTCTTCACTTGCCAGTGTTGCAGGATAGCGGATGTTGGCCGCCGGGCGTGAGAGTTTCGGCTCGGCCGGCCGGTCCGGTTCGGGAATTCCGAGGAACCGGCATATTGCGGCGAGCGTCGCGGTTGGATCATTTTTCAATTGTTCGGAGGATAGCGTAAGGATCTGATCGCGCGGGAAAAGCGTAAGAGCCCGAGCGAGCTGGCGGCCGTAAAAGCCGCGCTCGACATAGGAATAGACACGATGGAATCCGGGATAGGGTGATCCATTGGCCATCCGCGCGCGGCCTTCGCGGATGCACCAGGCGAAGGGTTCGGTCTCCTTGCCGCGGGCATATTCCATCTTCCAGTGCGACCATGCGCGCTCGACCGGGTCGCGGAACAGGAAAATGAGCCGCATGGCGGGATTATAGGCGCGGATCCGCTCCAGCGCGTTCGGCCAGTAGAAATAGATGGGCGTCGCCTCGCCCCACAGGCAATCGCGGCTGCTGAACAATTCATGGTAGCGCGCATAATCGGGCGCGCTCCAGTCGACCTGCTCCTCGTCGTCGAAGAAATGCGCCTCCTTGACCGGAGGCATTTCCAGCGTAGGGAATTCGGCCAGATAGTCGAACAATGCGGTAGTGCCCGCTTTCTGCGCGCCGGCGACGAGAAAACCGACGCGCTTGCCGGCGTTGGCCCCGCTCACTTCTCGCGCAAGGCCGTATGCATGGAATCGATCAATGGCCCGAGCAGATAGTCCATGATCGTGCGCGATCCGGTGACGATGCTGACCGTCGCCTGCATGCCCGGCGTCATGTGCACGCCGTGGCCGATATGCTGCAATTGCGCGGGGTCGACCTTCACCTGAACCGCATAATAAGGCTCGCGCGACTGACCGGCCAATCCGGGCTGGGTCGGATCATCGGTCGTGGCATCGGCCGCGACCAGCGTCACCGTGCCATCGATCGGCGGCGTCGTGCGCGGATTGAAGGCGGTCAGCGTCACGCGCGCGGGCATGCCGACATGTACGTCCGCTATGTCGTTGGGGCGGACGCGCGCATTGAGGACGAGCGGCGTACCGGTAGGAACGATGTCGAGCAGGCGTTCGCCGGGGCCGGCAACGCCGCCTTCGGTGAACTGCGTGAGGTTGAAGACATAACCGTCGACCGGCGCGCGAACCGTGGTCTGGAAGAGCGATTGGGCGGTAGCGCGCAGCTTCGGCTCCGCCTCCGCCAGCTTGTCCTGCGCCTGCCGGATTCCCGTCGCCGCATCGGTCTGCCGTTTCTCCTCCAGCTGCGCGATCTGGATCTGCACCGCGCCGATCGACTGCTGGGCGCGTGCAATGTCTGACAGGATTGATCCCTTCTGCCCTTTGAGTTGGGCCGCGCTGCGATCGAGCGCGGACACGCGCGTCTTGGGCGCATAGCCCAGACGGTTGAGTTCGCGCACGCCGCTCAGCTCGTCGGCGATCGAACCGGATTGCATGTCAACCGACGTCATCTGCGCGCGCAGACCCTGGATCTGCGTTCCGAGCTGCCGTGCCTGACTTTGCAGTGCGCTGGCCTGGCTGCTGTACAGCATCATGGTGGAAGTGTGGAGCGCGCGCTCGCTGGCCAGCAAGGCCGCGACCTGCGGATCGTTCTGGCGGGCAATCAATTCCTGCGGGAACTGGATGTTCAACGATCCTGCCTGTTGCGCCTGTAGCCGGGCAATGTCGGCGATCGCCATGTCATATTCCGCGCGCCAGACGTCGACGGTGGACTGCATCTGCACGGGATCGAGCTGGATCAGCACCTGACCCTGCCGTACGAGCTGCCCTTCGCGGACATAGATATGGCGGATGATGCCGCCCTCGCGATGCTTGAGGACCTTGGTATTGCCCTCGACGCGCACTTCGGCCGGCGCGACGATCGCGCCGCTGACCCTGGAAACGAATGCCCAGAAGAGCAGCCCGAATACCAGGACGAGAACCACAATCGATCCCGCGATGATGGGACGGCGCAGCCGGAGGCGAATGATCTCGCTTTCGCCCTGGTCGAGCTCGGAAAAACCCGGCTCCGGGTCGGCGGGAATGGCAGGCTCGCCTTTTATTTGGCGGACGATGTCGGTCAGCTTGCTCATGCGCCGACCTCCTTCAGCTTGGCGGGGCCGTCGGGCTTCTTCGGCTGCTGGGCCTGCTGCGGTGCGCGCTGGGACAAGCGGCCCAGCACCTCGTCGCGCGGACCGAAATCGTTCACCTGTCCATTGATGAGCACGAGGATCTTGTCGCTGATGCCGAAGATGGAAGGCTTGTGCGAAATGAGGATCACGGTCGCGCCGCGCTGCTTCGCGCGCTGGAGCGCCGCCAGCAATGCCGCCTCGCCCTCGGCGTCCAGATTGGCGTTGGGTTCGTCCAGGATGATCAGCTTGGGCTCGCCGAACAGGGTACGCGCCAGACCGACGCGTTGGCGCTGCCCGGCGGAAAGGACCGCACCGCCTTCGCCAAGCTCGGTTTCGTAGCCCTTGGGCAGGCGGAGGATAAGCTCATGTGCATTCGCCTGCTGCGCCGCCGCGACCACCTGTTCGTCAGTCGCATCCGGCAGGAAGCGGGCGATATTGTTGCGAACGGTGCCCGAGAAGAGCTCCGTATCCTGCGGTTGATAGGCGACATTGCGGCCGAAATCCTCCCGATCCCAGCTGTAGACATCGGCGCCGTCGAGGCGGACGGTGCCGCTGTTCGGCTTCCAGATACCCGCCATCAGCCGCGCAAGCGTCGATTTGCCGGCACCGGACGGCCCGATGATGCCGACGAATTCGCCGGGTTCGATCCGGAAATTGAGGTTGAGCAGAACGAGCGCGGGGGCGCCCGCGGGGGCAAAGCTCACCGATTCAATGCTGAGCGCACCTGTTGGAGTGGGCAGCCTGGTAACCGGCATGGGCGGTTCATAGTCGAGCAGCATCCGGTCGAGGCGCTTATAGGCCTCATGAGAGTCGATCAGCGCCTTCCATGAGCCGACCATTCGCTCGATCGGCGCGAGCGCGCGCGACGCAAGAATCATGTTCGCGAACAGCAGCCCCGACGTGATCGTCCGCTCGATCACCAGCCATGCACCGACAGCGATGATCAGGATCTGGATCAGCATCCGCACGAAGCGGATCGCGCCCGCGTAGAAGCCGCCTTCCTGGGCAGCCCGCGATCCTGCCGCGACCGACTTGTAGCGGTTGTGCGCCCATTGCCGCCCGAGCGTCGGCAGCATGCCGAGCGCGCGCACCACCTCGCCGTTGCGGAGTGCAGCATCGGTGAAGCTGTAGCTGGCTATGGCGGCTTCGTTCGCTTCTTTGATCGCGGAGTGGGTGGCGCGATCCTGCAGGAAGGCGAGGATGATCAATACGATGCCGCCGAGCAGCGTGACCACCCCAATGATGGGGTCGATCCAGAACAGGATGATCATGAAGACCGGCATCCACGGCAGATCGAACAGAACGTTGATCGCATGGCCGCCGATCGCGCCGCGCACCGTATCGAGATCGCGCAGCGCCTGCGCGCGCGTGCCCTGCCGGCGTACGACCGCATCGAACAAAGCGGCGAAGGTACGGCTCGCCAATTGCTGGTCGAAGACGACACCGAAGCCGCTCAGCACCATCGCCCGATAATGATCGATGATACCCGAGATGATGAAGACGAAGGCGCAGCCTGCCGAAAGCACGATCAATGTCGAGCCGGACTGGCTGGTGATGACCCGCGAATAGATCTGGTTCGTATAGATGGGCAACGCCAGATAGAGCAGGTTCGAGATCAGACTGAACAGAGCGGCGAAGCCGACCGGCGCCAGGCCAAGCCGTATCGCGCGCGCAAGCGGGCTCGGGAGCGGCTTCTGGCCGGGAAGAGGTGCGGTGGCCATGTCAGTTCAGTCCTTGGGCGGCAGCGACGCCGCAGGGAAGCGACATCTTAGCGCAAATGGAGGAATAAGCCCGCATCACCGGCTCCGTATGTCGTTGAGCGGACAACGCCCGGTGTCGCCGTTCGGCAGCTTGAGGCGGCTCTGCGTGATCGGGGTCAAACGGTGGTTCATGACTGCCTTGCCCGGGGCCGGGGCCAGCGCACCCGGATTTTCGGGCCGCGGCACGTTGCCTCCGGTGAGGTCGATTGAATAAGGGAGGCGCGGCGGTGCGGAGCCGATCCGGTCGACCCCCTGCGCGATCAAATCGAACGGCGTGATCCCGGAATAGCGATAGCGTTTGAAATTGGCTTCGGGATCATAGACCGTGATCCCTTGCGCAATCTGGTCGGCGCTCAGCTCGCCGACCGCGGCGAGCAATGCCGCATGCGAGACATAGACATTGTAACGATTCTGTACGAGCTGCAGCTGGGCGGCCTGCAATTCCTCTTCGGCGTTGAGCGTCTCGATCGTGGAGCGCAGGCCGTTCAGTTCCTCGCAGCCCATGCCCGCAAAGGCCTGCTGCGCGGATTGGACCTGCCGTTCCCCCGTCGTGACCGCCGTGCGCGAGGATGACAGTTGCACCCAGGCGCTGGTGACCGCCTGCAATGCCGTCCTCCGGGCGATATCGATACCCGCTTGGTCGGCGCGGTTGCGGTCATCGGCCTGGCGGATCTGGGATCGGATCGCGCCGCCCGAAAAAAGAGGCTGGCTGATCGTGACCCCGGCGAAGGCCTGCTTGGTCGCGGTCCGGCCGGCGACGCTGAACAGGTCGTTCTGGTAGATGCCTTGGGCCTGGAGCGAAATAGTCGGCCCCTGCGCGCCACGCGCCGAGGCCGCGTTCGCGCTGGATTGCGCTTCGGTATATTGCGCGATCCGGAGGTTCGGATTGTTCTGGTCGGCCAGATCGAAGGCGGCGTCGATCGTCGCCGGCAAGGCTGGAAGCTGCGGCAATGGCTCCAGATTTCCCGGATTGTGCCCGACCACTTCGAGATATTGTCCACGCGAGACGGCGAGGTCGGCCTCCAGCGTGGCGAGCTGGATCTCCGCCGCGGCGAGGCGGGCATCGGACTGGGCGACGTCGGTCAAGGTGACGTCGCCGACCTGCTGCCTTTTGCTGTTCTGCTTGAGCTGGCCGCGCAGCACGGCGACATTCTCGCGCCCGATCTCGACCCGCGCTTCATCGCGCAGAACGGCTGCATAGACCTGAACCACATTCTGCAGGACCTGCTCTTCGACCGCGCGAAGCTGTTCCCGCCCGCCCATTACGCTTGCCCTGGCCGCGGCAAGCTGGCCGCGCAGCCGGCCCGAGGTGTATAATGGTTCGCTGATCGTGACACTGGTGCTTTGCGTCTCGACGCTGCTCGAGGAGCTGCCAAATGGCCCAGGTTGTTTTTGATATTGATATTCGCCGCGCGTCTGGGCCGTGACGTTGGGCCCATATTGCGCGCGCGCCTGGACATAGGATTCGTCGCGAGCTTTCTGCAGATAACGCTGCTGCACCAATTGTGGATCGCGATCATAAGCGGAGGCGACCGCGTCCGCGAGCGTTTCCGCGTGCACCGCCGGCGCGCACAGGATCATCGCCAGGCACGTCAGTCGCCCAAGCAGGCGGTTCGGCGAGGAAATTCGATGAGCTGTTGAAATCACTTTGAATTTCCGTGGCCTGGCCTTTGCCCACAAGGGGGCTCGACGGGCGGCGCTTCTTAGACGCGCCCGTATCAGAGTCAATTGTCACCGCGACGAGGCGACATCGTCATTACAGCGGAGCATCAAGGGCGCGCCTATACATCTGTTCCAGCCTGGTGCGATAGGCGGACGCCGAGAAGCGCGCCGCCGCGGCGGTCCCCGCCGCCGCCATGCGATCGCGTAGACCTGCATCGGTATCGAGCGTGCGGATGCCGGCCGCGATCGCCGCCACGTCGTAAGGATCGACCAGCAATGCGGCGTCCCCGCCAATCTCGGCAGTTGCGCCGATGGCTGAGGTGAGGACCGGCGTTCCCAGCTGCATCGCCTCGAGCACCGGCAGGCCGAAGCCCTCGTGGATCGAGGGAAAGAGCACGGCGCGGGCGCCCCGGATCAACCGCGTCAGTAAGGCACGCGGCAGATGTTCGAGCCGGCGTACGCGCTCGGCCATGTGACGGCCATGTGCCGTGTCGGCTTCCTCCTCGGGCACGAGCAAGCGCAGCTCCTCCTGCGCTTGCCAACCGCGTCCGCCGGTCAACACCAGGGGCGCCTCGACCCCAGTGGAGAGATAGGCCTCGATCATGCGGCCGATATTCTTCTTGGGCTCGATTGCGCCAAAATGGAGGAAGTAGCCGCGGTGGCGCAGGCCGAAGACATTCTCGACGATCCTGGCACCCTCGTGCGGATCATCGTCAGAGACGGCCAATGGCGATGCCTGGTAGCAATTGGTGATGCGCGCGGGATCGAGGCCGAATTCGGCGATGATGTCGGCTCGGCTTGTTTCAGACACCGTGCAGAGATGCGCCCCTTGTGCAGCACAGGCGGCGAGCAATTGGCGGTAGGCACGTTTGGCGTCGAGGGTGGTGTAGGGCAACCGTAATGGCACCAGATCGTGGAACGTATAGATATTGGCCGCGCCTTCGAGCTGGATCGGCAGCGGATAAGTCCAGTGCATGATCGCGGGGGGCAGATCCATACGCACGCGCAGGAAGCGGCCGTAAAGCGCGAAATGGCGGTGCGCGACCTCGAACAGGTCGCGGGAAGTGGTCAGGCGATCGAAGGCGGGTAATCGTTCCGCAAGATTGCCCGTCTCGATCCTGCCCGTGTGCGGCACGTCGTCCAGTTGGCGGACATGGAACGGGCGAAGCGCGGCGCGCAGGATGCGGCGGCGACGCTTGCGACGCAGCGCGGGGGTTGGCGGCACATGACCCATGCGATCGTAGAAGAGCAGTTCGCGCATGTCGGGGGCGCGGCCGGCATCCACGCCGAACAGGCCGGTGACGCGATGGCCGCCATCGCGCAGGATGCCGGCCAGGACATGACCATAAGTAGCGACGCCGGTGCCGTTGGGCAAAGCCAGATTGTAGCCGTCGATGCCGATGTCGAGTTGGGTCATGCGTCCGCCATCACGGTCGCATAGGCTTGCGTCAATCTCTCGACGAAGCACGCGGGCTTGAACCGCTCGGCATTGCGCAAGCCCGCGGCGGCGAGCGCAGTGCAGAGGGCTTCATCCTGGGCGATGCGGCGTAGCGCCCCTGCGAGCGCCTCCACATCGTCAGGGTCGACCATAAGCGCGGCCTCGCCACCGGTTTCGGCGAGCGCCCCGCGATTGGAGGCGATGACCGGCGTACCGAGCGCCATGGCTTCGGCGACGGGAAGACCGAACCCCTCCGCCAGCGACGGCATGAGCAGCCCACGCGCATGGCCGATCAACGCGCGCATCGCCCGCCGATCGAGATATGGAAGACGGACGGAACCCCGGATGGAGGCGACCAAATGGGCGACCTCCGCGGCTCCCCACCCGTCGGGCCCCGCGATCACCAATGGCATGGCAAGACCGCTCCGGCGATAGGCGTCCAACACGAAGGCGACATTTTTGCGCTTCTCGACTGTCCCGCAGACCAGCAGGAAGCCTCCCGGCCGCAACCCGGCGGGCAGATCTTCCGGGTCAGCGGGGCTTGCATCGACCGCAACACTGCAGTCGGTCACGAAATCGGCGGGGCAGCCAGTCGCGTGGATGATTTCCGCCCGCGCGGTTTCGGACACGGCGATGAAGCGGGCCGCACAGCGCGCAAGCTGGCCCAGCATTCGGCGGTAGCGGCGCCCCTCGATCGGCGTGAGTTCAGGGTGGAGCAGGGGGATGACGTCATGGACGGTATAGAGATTTTGCCACCCTTCGACCGCGAGCGGCACGGGATAGGTCCAGTGCATGATGCCGGGTGGCCCGGGCAGGCGCACGAGGAGCGGACGCCGGTAAATATCGAAATGGACCTGCGCAACGCGGAAGACATCGGGCGCGACAAGCAGGCGCGGGTCCGAACCCGGTGGCGCCGGTTTGGTGTGCCGCGCGCCTGGCAACAATGCGCGCACCCAGCGGCCGGCACGCCCGAACGAGGCGGGGGCGGGGAATTCCAGTGTCGGCCGGTCGCTCAACAGCGCGTGGGCTGGGCTGATCGCCGAATGCGCGCGCAAGAGCTCGCGGGCATAGCTGCTGACGCCGGTGCCGCCCGCGCTCACCAGCATGCGGGCGTCCATGCACAGCCGTGGCGGCGCTTCGGATTCAGGATTTTGCGCTTCGATTGCCATGCGTCTAGGGAGCGTGTGACCGGCATTCAGCCGGCGTCAATGGGTTGCCACTCATCGGCAAGGCCATGGGCTTAAGGACCGCGCTCGCATGATCGAGTTCCAGAATGTCAGCAAGACCTACCATATCCGCAAGTTCGAGAAGCTCGTCTTTACCGATCTGAACTTCAAGATCGAGCCCGGCGAGAGCATCGGCATCTGCGGGGCGAATGGCGCGGGCAAATCGACGCTGATGCGACTGATCGCTGGTGTGGAGCAGCCGAGCGGCGGCAAGATCGTGCGAAGGATGTCGACCTCTTGGCCGATCGGCTATTCGAGCTGCTTCCAGTCGAGCCTCACCGGTGCCGACAATGCCCGCTTCATCGCGCGCATCTATAATATGGACGAGCAGGCCTTGCTCGATTTCGTCGAGGATTTCGCCCAGCTCGGGCCTTACCTCCATCAGCCGGTGCATACTTATTCGGCCGGCATGAATGCGCGCCTGGCGTTCGGTATCAGCCTCGCGATCGACTTTGATTGCTATCTGGTCGACGAGGTCACGGGCGCGGGCGACGAGCGATTCCGCGCGCGCTGCGAAGAGGCCCTGCTCCACCGGCGCGACAATGCGACCTTGGTGATGATCAGCCACGATCCGGGTACGTTGCGCCAATATTGCCGCCGGGGTGCGGTGGTTTATGGCGGAACGCTGGTCTTCTTCGACACGATCGACGAGGCGAGCGAGGTGCATCACCGGCTGCAGCTGCGTGCCGCCTGATTGCAGTCACGATCGCACTCGATTAGGCTTCGCCGCTACAAAGTACGCCGTTCGGCGGACCCAGATTTATCCGAGAGACCAGATTTTGAGCACGCTCGCTTTGTCGCCGACATTCTCCCCCCGTGCCCGTGCGTTTGCCGCCTTGTCGAGCCTGGCATTGCTGGCGGGCTGCGCGGCGCTGCCGTCCAGCGGCCCGACCGCAGGCGAGATCAAGCGAGGCACGCGCGACGAGAATGAGCTGGGCTTCAAGATCGTCGACATCGATCCCGACGTGGTGAGCAAGATCGCAGAGCACGACGCGGCGGCAGACGCTGCGCAGCCGACCCTATCGAGCCTGGCGCAAGAACGTCGCAACGATGTGGTCGGGCCTGGTGACATCCTCGGCATCGGCATTTTCGAAGTCGGCGTGTCGCTATTCGGATCATCCGCTGCTGGTGGGGGCGTGGTCGATCCGTCGGCCCGGGCGCAAACCTTCCCCGAAGTGGTGGTCGATCGCGAAGGCATGATCAGCCTGCCTTATGTCGGGAGGCTGGAGGTGGCGGGGCACACCATCCCCGAAATTCAATCGATGATCGTGCGCGGATTGCGCGGCAAGTCGCAGAGCCCGCAGGCTCTGGTCACGATCAAGCTGAATCTGTCCTCGACCGTCTACGTGGCGGGCGATGTGCATCAGCCGGGGCGGTTCAATCTATCGCTTCAGCAGGAGCGGCTGCTGGATGCGATCGCGCTTGCCGGCGGGGCCACCAATTCGGCCGAGGATACGGTGGTGCGCTTCAACCGCGGCACGCATTTCCT
>Ga0068856_100002421_pt1 | contig 19198 bp, 15 predicted proteins | sample KBSCornC62_FD_66595 | JGI IMG/M metagenome (GOLD analysis project Ga0068856, IMG submission 66595) | Corn rhizosphere microbial communities from Kellogg Biological Station, Michigan, USA - KBS Corn C6-2 | ecosystem: Host-associated > Plants > Roots > Rhizosphere > Soil ...
CTGATGACGGAGTATCTGCGCCAGAAAACTTCGCTGCCGCACCGGCTCAACGAAATGGCGATCCTGCTGGAGGCGCGGCTGTGGGACGCGCAATATGAATGGTGGGCGCATGAGCCGCTGGCGCGCAAGGCCGGCGTACCGGACGCTGTTATCGAGGACATCCGTGCCGGCAAGCGTCCCGGGATGATGCAGCCGGACGAGGCCATCGTCTACGACGTCGTCACCGAAATCCTCAACAAGCGGCAACTGTCCGACGACACCTTTGCCCGCGCCAAGCAAATCCTCGGCGAGCAGCAGGTCGTCGACCTCGTCGCGGTCACCGGTTTCTATGTCATGGTCTCCGCTGTCGTGATCGCCGGACGGATCGAGATTCCGAGCGGCGGCGCGCCGCCGATGCCGGTGCTGGTCAAGTGAAGCGAGCGATCACATGCGGGTAAATAGCATTGGTCTTGGCATCGTCGGCTCCGGGCGGATCGGCACCCTGCGGGCGCGGCTGGCATCCGGGCATTCGGCCGTCAACAGCATCGCGGTCTCCGACCTCGATCCCGCCAACGCGGCAAGGCTGGCGACGCTGGTCGGCGGCCGCAGCCACGGCAGCGACAATCTTGCCGTGATCGACGATCCTGACGTGACCGCGGTGATCGTCTCCACCAGCGAGGGCGAGCACATGGCGCCGATGCTGGCGGCGATCCAGCGCGGCAAGCCGGTTTTGGTGGAAAAGCCGATCGCGCTGACGGTGCGCGAAGCCGATCAGGTGCTGGAGGCATTGGCAAAACACGGCGGCAACGTCCGGGTCGGCTATTCCAGGCGCTACAAGGAGCGCTACCAGATCGCCAAGGAACAAGTGATAAAAGGACGGGTCGGAAAACTGACCGGCGGCGCGGCGCGGGTATTCAACTCGCGCTCGCAGGCGCTTGCCATGCTCGGCCGCAATCCGCACGCGACGCCGGTTGTCGATGCGCTGACTTATTATGTCGACCTGATGAACTGGTATTTCGAAGGCCGGCATATCGTCGAAATCTATGCGCGCGGGCAGACCGGGGTGCTGAAACAGGCCGGCCACGCCGTGCCCGATGTCAGCTACGCCGTGCTGACCTATGACGACGGTGCGGTGGTCAATCTCGGCGTCAGCTATGCGCTGCCGGAAAAATATCCGGCGCTTGGCCACGCCGCGCGCGTCGAGATATTGGGCATGGGCGGCGTGATGATCCTCGACGACGATCACACCGACCAGATCATGTACAGCGAGACCGGCGTACCGCATGTCTATCTGCCCGACCACAACGTCAACATGGTGTTCCTGCAGAGCGGAACGCCGGGCGACTGGGCGCTCGGCGAATTCTGGGGCCCGATCGCCAACGAAACGCGCGCCTGGCTCGATCACCTCGCTACCGGACGCCCCTGCACGCTGGCGACGCCGCAGGACGCCCGCGCCACGCTGGAAGCAACGCTCGCGATCGAACATTCGATGCGGATCGGCGCGCCAGTGACGCTGCCGCCAAGAGCGAGGTAAGCCTTACGGCAGCGATCGATCGAGTTCCCGCAGCGCCCCGAAAATCACCTCGGCCCCTGCCGCGATCGCGTCACGATCGGCCCATTCCTCCGGCGTATGGCTCTTGCCGGCCCGGCACGGCACGAACACCATCGCCGACGGACAGATGCGGCTCATATAGACCGCGTCGTGACCTGCGCCGCTCGGCAGGTCGATCTCGCCGAGGCCGAGGTCGCGGGCACCCTGCCTTAATGCGCGGCGCAGATTGGAATTGCAGGCCACCGGCGGGCCATCCGACACGATCGTGAACCCCGCGCGCGTCACGCGGGCCTCGCTTGCATGTACCAGGCTCTCGTGCTCGATCGTCTCGGTAAATCGCTTGATCGGTTCCGGCGCCGTCGAGCGCGCGTCGACGATTAGCCGGCAGCGTCCCGGCACGATGTTCGATGCCGAAGGTTCCACGTTGAGGATACCGACGGTGGCGACAAAATAGTCGGCGCCCTCAAGCGCCAATTGCTCGGCCACACGGCGCACGGCGGCGACGGTATTGGCGGCGGCGACCAGCGCATCGTGCCGCAGCGCCATCGGCGTGGTGCCGGCGTGGTCGGCCTCGCCCTGGAAGACGATCTCGATGCGGCGGATGCCGACGATGGTCGTGACGATGCCGACATCGAGCTTTTGCCGTTCCAGCACGACGCCCTGCTCGATATGCAATTCGAGATAGGCGCTGACGTCGCTGCGTTTGGCCTCGGCAAGCCGATCCGGGTCGCCACCGACGCGCCGCATCGCGTCGCGCAGCTTTTCGCCGCCGGGCTCGGTGAGATCGAGCATCCGGGCGTCGAGCGCGCCGCCCATGCCGCGGCTGCCGATGCAGGCCAGCCCGTATTCGCTCGGCTCCTCCGCGAGGAAATCGATCACCTCTATTGTGTGTTGCGGACGGATGCCGGCATCGCGCATGGCGCGGACGATCTCCAGCCCGGTGGCCAGCCCCGCCATGCCGTCGAACCGCCCACCCGACGGCACGCTGTCGCTGTGCGAGCCGATGGCGATGACGCCGAGCGCCGGATTTGAGCCCTCCAGCCGCCCGATCAGATTGCCCGAATTGTCGATCCGCGTGACGAGGCCGGCTTCCGCAAACCGCTTGGCGAGCCACGCCCGTCCCTCCAGGAACAGCGCCGTGAACGACCGCCGCGTCCACGGCCGCGCCGGATCGGTGATTTCGGCCAACGCCATGATATCGGCCCACAGCCTGTCAGCCTCGAGCGAAAGGTTTGTTTTTGTCATCTGGCGCTCTCACGGCCCTACCTGCCCGCGAAAGCAATGAGCGATCGGGCGACCGATCACAAGCATTTCCGGCAGACAAAACGCCGCCTTATTTTGATGCCTCGGCCTGCACGACCGGCGTCTCCCCCATCGCGCTGTCGCGCCAGACCGGCGTCGTGCAGGCCGCTGAAATAGGTGATGTTGAGAATGCCGTCCATCACGGCAACGCCGAACAGCGGTGGCGACATCGTCGTCGTTGGCGCGGCCGGCGATGCCAAGCCGCGGCACGTAGCCGAATTAAAACCGTCTCACTTACAGACACCTTACGGTCCGCGCATCCGCGGCTCGAACGCCGCTTAAGTCAACCTTGCGAGAATGTTCGACGTGCCGTCGATCGCGTTGTTCGCCCGGGCCACGCGAAGCGACATATAAAGACGTCAGAAAGAAATCATTCGCCTGGTATAGGCGTGCCATAAAAATCGCGCTTTTGTTGCCGGCGAAAGCGGACTTCCGGTCCTGAAACATGAACCATTTCCACGCCGGGACGGTTATACTGGCGGCAACGCCTTGGCGAGGGATTTTCAATGGTCATCAACGATGCACATACGTCGGCCGACATCGACCGAGATGAATCATCATTTCTCGGCCCGACCTCCTCCGCCGTCGCGCGCTACCTGGCGGCTGTTGTCCTGACCGCTTTCGCCACGGTGATCGCTGTCGGCGCGGATATGCAGGTCGCGACTCCCAACCTGTCGCTGATATTCGTGGTGCCCGTCGTCGTGTCCGGCGTCAGTTTGGGCGTCGGCCCGTCGTTGTTTGCCGCCGTGCTTGGCGCTCTTGCGTTCGATTTCTTTCTCACGGCGCCTCGCTACAGCCTGCTGATCGACGATCCCGCGAATATCTGGGCGATGTGCCTGCTGTTCGTCGTCGGCCTGATCGTCAGCACGGTCTCCTTCACCTCGCAGCGCAGGGCCGAGGAGGCCGCGCGCCTGACCAAGCAATTCGCCGCGCTCGAGCAGTACAGCCGGGATATCCCGGCGGCGACCAACATCGAAGCGATCGCCTCCGTGACCAGCCGCGCGCTGGCGTCGTTGTTCGGACTGCCATCGGTTGCCCTGATCGTTGCCAATGAAAAGACGATCGCAATCCGGAACGCGGGCGTTCCGGAACCCAACCCGTCGGAGATCGAGGTGGCCCGATCGTCTCTTGCGACGGGCGATATCGTGCGCGGCGGTGTTTATCCCGACGTTGCCAGCCGTTTTGACTTCTGGCCGATCAGAACGCGGCGGGGAGCCAGCGCCGTCCTGGGGATTGCTTTCGACGGCGAGAGCCGACCGTCCGCCGCCGAGGCTCCGATGGCCATCGTGGCCCGCATTCTGGCGGCCTCGCTCGAACGGGAAGAGCTCTCTCCGCCCGCGGGATGAGGACCCCGGCAGCTCGTCGTCGTCGCGATGATCGCAGCCTACGGAGTCTTTGCATGGAAGACGGGCAAGCGACGTTGACCGCTCGTCTTGAGATCGTGCGATCGAATCTGTGTTCCCCCGGCCATCTGACCTAGGCCCGAGGCGCTCCGGGCGCCTCGCCGCACGCCAGTCGGCTTCCTTACATCAACCTTACAACGGCACCGGGGGCGGCCAGATCGCCCCTTGTTTGATGATCTCAATCGCGTCATGGCTAGTTTGATCATTTGGTCAATGAGGCGTGGCCCGCGGATGCGGTTATTGGTGGTGGAAGACAATGCCGAGCTTGCCGAGCTGCTGGCCAAGGGCCTGCAGACCGCGGGCTATGAAGTCGACGTGCTGTCGACGGTGGAGGAAGCAACCAGCGTCCTGCTGACCACGTTCTACGCGGCGCTGATTCTCGATCTCGGATTGCCCGATGGCGACGGTCTGTCACTGTTGCGCGAAATCCGCCATCGCAACAATCCGATCCCCGTACTGGTGCTGACGGCGCGCGGCGGCCTGCATGACCGCGTCCACGGCCTGCGCAGCGGCGCCGACGATTATCTGGTCAAACCGTTCGCGCTGGAGGAATTGATCGCGCGGCTCGAGGCCCAGTTGCGGCGGCCGGGTCATCTGCTCGGCAGTTCGCTGCGCATCGCCAATCTCGAATTCGACACCAGGAACCGCCAGGCTTCGATCGACGACCAGCCGCAGGTGCTGTCGGCCCGCGAAACCGAGGTGCTGGAGCTGTTGATGCGCAGCAAGGGCCGCGTGGTTTCCAAGAAGCAGGTCGAGGACCACATCTTCGGGCATTCCGGCGAAGTCGCCTCCAACGCGATCGAGGTGTATGTTCACCGCCTGCGCAAGCAGCTCGCCGAGCGCGGCGCCAAGGTCCAGGTGCATACGATCAGGGGGGTCGGATACCTGATTGCCGAGGAGAGTTAGGTGTTCCGCTTCAAATCGATCATTTCGCGCATCGTGATCCTTCACGTCGTCGCCGTGGTGATCACCTCCGTCTTCATGTCGCTGGCGCTGTCCTGGCTGCTGAACTACGCCACCAACACCATCCATGACGAAGCCATGCAGGAACAGGCCGTCTCGGTCGGCGAGCACCTGATCGCGCATTCCGACGGCCAGCTCGAACTCGACCTGCCGCTCGACCTGCTCGGGCTCTATTCGCAGGCCTATGGCCGCTATTCCTATGCCGTCGTCGACGCGCGCGGCCATGTGCTGTTTTCGTCGCTGAAAGACAATGCGGCGCTGTTTCCCGCGGACAAGCGATCGCGCGACGTCGAATTCCTGCAACAGCGGATCGGCGACGCCACGGTGTCCGGCGCCAGTGTCAAGAAGACCGTCGGCGATCACGCGGTCTGGATCCAGACCGGTGAGGATCTCGCCAACCGCGACGTGCTGATCGACGACATCGTCGCCGATTTCTATCGCAACGTCGGCTGGATCACGCTGCCGATCCTGCTGGTCTTGTTGATCGCCGACATCGCGATCTTCCGACGCGCGCTGCGGCCGCTGCGGCAGGCCTCGGAGATCGCCAGCGAGATCGGTCCGGCCCGCACCGACGTCCGGCTGCCGACCGATGAAATCCCGCGCGAGGTACGGCCGCTGGTCTCCGCCATCAACCTGGCGCTGGACCGGCTGGAGCAAGGCTTCCGGATTCAGCGCGACTTCACCGCGGACGCCGCCCACGAATTGCGCACCCCGCTCAGCATCCTGCGCACCCGGCTCGACCTCTTGGAAGACAAGAAAGTCGGCCACGCGTTGCAGCAGGATGTCGAGGGCATGGCGCATATCGTCAGCCAGTTGCTGGACATCGCCGAACTCGACGCCTTCGTGGTCGATCCGCTGGAGAAAGCAGACTTGAGGTCGGTGACGGCGGAAATCGCGCAGTTCATTGCGCCGCTCGCGCTGGCGCAGGGCAAGGACATCGCTCTCACCGGCGCGACCGAACCGGTCTGGGTCAAGGGCAATCCAGAAATGCTGGGCCGCGCGATCCGCAATCTCTCGGAAAACGCGATCAATCACACCGCGGCGGGCACCACCGTCGAATTCGTCGTCGAGGACAACGGCACCGTGAGCGTGCTCGACCAGGGCCCAGGCATCGCCGAGGAAGAACGCAACCTGATCTTCCAGCGGTTCTGGCGGCGCGATCACAACAAGGCGGGGAGCACCGGGCTCGGGCTTTCGATCGTGCAGCGCATCGCCGAACTGCATTCGGCCGTGATCACGGTGCAAAACCGCAAGCCGAATGGCGCATGTTTTTCGCTGAAATTTACGCCGCTCGCGGCGGCACAGGCCGGCGTCGCTTGATCAAACGCCGACATCCCGCAAGGCGGTGGCCGCGATCGCAACGAACTGGGCAACACGCCTGCCGATCCGCGACGGCGCACTCCAGAACAAGATGACTGCTTGCTGCATGACGTAGATTCCCGTGGCGCCTCGCGGAACTCTCGTTCCACCGGAGATCATCGGCGCCGTCTGGAATGTGGCCTCGCCCCCGGGAGGTGTCGAGAGCGCGGCAAAAATAGCAATATCGCCATTGTTTTAACGGCAAATCGCAGTCGTTTTGTTGCCGGCCCAGGCCGGCCGGGGAGAGAATTCTTCTCCCCGAAAATAACGGTAAACGGGGCGAATCCCCACCACACGCGTGTCCCGGACGCGGTGCGGCGCGAAGTGCCGCTCCGCTGAGCCGGGACCCACCAATCCCGGCACACTCGATATTGAGCAGTTCACACGGCGATTGCGTCTGTGGACCCCGGACCAGCAGCGCACCACGCCGCAAGGGCGGCGCCATAGCGCATCGAAGACGCGCGTGAACGCGCTTAAAGCACTGCATCCGGGGAACGCCGCAAAGGCCGAACTGCCATACCCCTACCCCGGCTGAAATCCGAACGCCTTCTCGAACCGCTTCACATAATGCGGCCAGACCTCGGGGTTGATGATGCGCGGCGGGCGCTTGCCGTCGAGCGTATCGAGCACCTGCTGGGCCGCGATGCGGCCCATGTTTTCGCGGGCTTCGTGCGTGACACCGGCCGTATGCGGGCTCGCCAGCACGTTGTCGAATTGCAGCAGCGGATGGTCCGGCGGCGGCGGTTCCCTGGCCCAGACGTCGAGGCCGGCGCCCGCGATCTTCTTGTGCCGCAGCGCATCGGCCAGCGCGTCCTCGTCATGGATGAAGCCGCGCGCCGTGGTGATGAAAAAGGCGTGCTTCTGCATCAGCGCGAATTGCCTGGCGCCGATCATGCCGCGATTGTCTTTTGATAGCGGGCACGAGATCGAGACGAAATCGGACCGGCGCAAGAGATCTTCGAGTTCGACCTTCTCGCCACCACGCGACGCCATCTCGGTCGCCGACAGATAGGGATCGTAGGCCAGCACGTTCATGCGCAGCAGGCCACGGCACAACTCGGCGATGCGGCGGCCGACATTGCCGAGCCCAACGATGCCGATGGTCTTGCCCTGCGCCTCGTTGCCCATCAGCGCGTTGCGGTTGACATTGGCCTCGCGCCGCAGCGCGCGATCCGCCTCGATGATGCGCTTCGACAACGTCAGCAGCATGCCGACCGCATGCTCGGCGACCGAATTGGCGTTGCCGCCGGACTGGTTGACCACGACCACGCCGGCCGCCGTGCAGGCATCGACGTCGACGGGATCGAAACCGGCGCCGTTGCTGGAGACCAGCAACAGGTTCGGCGCGCGCTTCAAGAGGTCGGCGTCGGCATGGAAGTGCGGCGCCAGTTCGTCGCGCGCCGCGCCGATCTGGTAGACATGCGCCGCCGCCAGGATCGGCGCGGATACATCGTCAGGGCTTTCGTTCTCGAGCCGGTCGAGCCGGACGTCGGCCCGCGCTTTCAGGATTTCGGTATAGATCGGATGCGCCAGATATTTGACGTAGAACACGCGCTTGTTGTTGACGGACATTTTTGGATCAGACCTTGAGTTCAAACAGGTTGCAGTTCAAAAAAATTCGTCAGGCTTGTTGACGGGCGCTATTCCGGCTTGATGCCGGCGGCCTTGATGATCGGCCCCCATTTGTCGTAGTCGGCATGGATCTTGACGTCGAACGCCTCGGGCGAACTGCCGATCGTCGTCGCGCCGAGCTTTTGCAATTTCTCCTTCACCCCATCCGTATTCAGGGCGGCGAGAAAATCATGCGAGATTTTTGCCAGCACTTCCGGCGGCATCTTGGCCGGCCCGAGCAGTCCCCACCACACTTCGGTGTCATAGCCCGGCACGGTCTCCGACATGCTCGGCACGTTGGGCAGGAACGATGCCCGCGTCTTGGTCGTAACCGCGAGCGCGCGCACCGTCCCGGCCTGGATCTGGCCAACCGACTCCGGGCCGTTGTTGAACGACAGCGGAATCTGGCCGCCAAGCAGATCGTTGATCGCCGGCAAGCCGCCTTTGTAGGGAATGCCGGTGATGTCAATCTTGGCAAGGCTCTTCAAAAGCTCTCCGGCCAGATGGGTCGAGGTACCGCTTCCCGCATGCCCGAAAGAAAGACTGCCGGGTTTTGCTTTCGCGGCTGCGATCACGTCGGCGACGCTTTTGTAAGGCGAGTCCGCGCGCACCAGCAGGATATTCGGCGAGGACGCCAGCAGTGAAATCGGCGTGAAATCCTTGAAGGTATCGTAGGGCAATTTTTGGTAGAGGAATGGATTGGTCGGATGGCCGCTTGCCACCACGATCAACGTGTAGCCGTCCGGCGCCGACGTCACCAGCGCCTGGGAAGCGATCACGCCGCCCGCGCCGGGACGGTTTTCGATGATGACGGACTGGCCCCATTTCTGCGAAACGGCATCGCCCAGCGTGCGCGCCAGGATGTCCACCGCGCCGCCCGCCGCATACGGCACCAGGATATGCACCGGTCTGGACGGAAACGGCTGCGCCGAGACGCCGCCCGCGGCGGCCAGCATTGCGGCTGCCGCCGTCCACATCCGGAACCACCTCATGGCATTTCTCCCGAGCTTCTCGTTGGCGCGCTTATCGCACATCGTCGCATGCCTCGGCCGTCGTTCGGTGCAGACCACGGACACGCCGGGACATGTTGACAATCCCGGGGATCGCGTCAAGTTTCGGCGCCTTACGACTATTGGCGGTCATGTCGCGAACGAAACATCGTCGCGCGGCACAGGGAGAAAGCGATGGCAGTTGCCGAGGCCCAAACCAAGGCCCACTCCCCGGGTGACACCACCTGGCACGGCGTGGTGCTGCAAACCCTCAAGCGCAACGACATAAAACTGGTGCCCTATGTGCCGGACCGGGTGCTGACGCCGCTGATCAAAAGCCTGCACGCCGATCCCTATTTCACGACCTTTGCGACCGCGCGCGAGGAGGAAGCGGTCGGCATCGTCTCCGGCGCCTGGATGGGCGGCACGCGCGGCGCGGTGCTGATGCAGACCTCGGGCTTTGCCACGCTCGCCAACGTGCTGGCCTCGCTGGCAATGCCCTATCAAATTCCGCTGATCATGTTCGTGTCGGAGCGCGGCACGCTCGGCGAATTCAACTACGGGCAGTCGCTGGTCTGCCGCACCATGCGGCCGGTACTGGATTCGCTGGCGATGGAGCATCACACCGCGACCCGGCTGGATGAGTTCGAATTCATCGTCGACCGCTCGATCAAGCAGGCCATCACCACGCAGGCCCCTGTTGCGCTGATCCTGTCGCCGCTATTGACCGGCGGCAAGGTTCTGGACAAGTGAGCGCTGCCATGAACACGCATTCAAGCACCCGCAACACCAAGATCATGAACCGCTTCGATCTCTCCTCGCGGCTGGTCGCGAAGCTGAAGAACGACGAGGCCGTGGTCGGCGGCATCGGCAACACCAATTTTGATCTGTGGGCTGCCGGGCACCGGCCGCAGAACTTTTACATGCTCGGCAGCATGGGGCTCGCCTTCCCGATCGCGCTCGGCGTCGCGCTGGCGCAGCCGAAGCGCAAGGTGTTCGCGCTCGAAGGCGACGGTTCGCTGCTGATGCAGCTCGGCTGCCTCTCGACCATCGCGACCTCGGCGCCGAAAAACCTCGTGATGGTGGTGATGGACAACGGCGTCTACCAGATCACGGGCTCCCAGCCGACGCCGGCCGCCACCGTCGCCGATATCGTCGCGATCGCGATCGCCTCCGGGCTGAGCAACAGCGTTTGGGCCGCGGACGAAGAGGACTTTGAACGTTTGCTCGATCAGTCGCTGACGGCTTCAGGCCCGATGCTGATCGGCGTGCGGATCGACGACAAGCCGGGAACCGGGCAGACGCGGCGCGATCCGGTCCAGATCCGCGAGCGCTTCATGGTCGGCCTCGGCGTCCGCCAGCCGCTGTAGCCGCGTTCCCCGTTAACTACACGGACGTGCAAGATCGCGTGAACGCGCACCCGCGCCGACGAGACGTGCTATCCCGGCCCCATGACAACGATTCTTCGTATCATCGCGTGGCTGCTGGCCGCAGCCGTCACTTTCGCGACGCTCGGACCGGTGCGCATGCGACCGCACTCCGACCTCGGCCAGAACGGCGAGCACGCGCTGGCCTTTGTCCTGGTCGGTCTCGCTTTCGGCCTTGCCTACACCGAAAACCGGTTGCGCACAGCCGTTATCGCGGTGATCCTGATCGGCGTGCTCGAACTCTTGCAGTTCGCAGCCCCGGGCCGACATGCACGGCTGGAGGATTTTGTCGTCGATGCGCTGACGGCCTGCACGGGGTTAGTCGTAGCGGCCGGCATGGGTTGGGCGGCGAAAAGACTGGGCTCGAACGTCGCGGCGTCTTGAGCCCTAGCAACCGTCACGGCCGACGCGCGAGCGCGATGTGCATCGTCGCATTTGGCAGTAGCGCGTTGTCCCCCGCCCTACCGTAACGTTCAGCCAGCTGGTGTCCGCCGAGGTCTTCGATCAGTTCGAGGCCGGCATGCCTGAGATCGTTCGCAACCTCGGAGGGATCGAAACCCGACACATAGGGTTCTCCCAGCCGCGCGACCGCCTGCGCATTGGGATGGTCCGGCGCCCGCTTTCCGCCTTCGGCAAATTCGACCTGATCGACATAGGTGAAAACCAGTTCGCTTCCCGGCGCGCTGCAGGTCGCCACCGCGCGCAAAGTTGCCATGTTGGCTTCGCGCGTCAGGTACACCGTGACGCCAAGCCATGAGAAAAATGCCGGTTCGCCGCCGCGAAACGACGAACGGGCGAGCGCCGCCGCCAGCGTTTCGTTGGCGAGATCGGCCGCGATGAAGTGGACCGATGCCGGAAGCGTAATGCCGCATTCCCTGATACGCTCGATCTTGAGCGCCTGGGTCGCCGGATGGTCGATCTCGAAAATCTCGATGTCTTCGGAAAAAGCCGGGCGGCGAAGCGCAAAACTGTCGAATCCCGCGCCGATCAGCACATATTGCCGCGTTCCCCGCCTCACCGCCGCCTTCAGCGCATCCTCGGCGTAACGAGAACGCATCACCACGCCCGGATAGGCGGTGTTGGCCAGAAAATAATTGTCCAGCAAAGAGTCTGGCCGGCGCAGCGCCGCGGCACGCGCGTCGGCGTCCATCCTGGCCAGTATGCGCTCGCGGAACCTGTCGCGTTCGATTTTTGAAACGAGGCGATCGCCCCAGGGATCATCGATCAGCGGCGACGGGTCGCACCGCGAATGGGCCGCCCGCATCAACGACGTCGCAAGCGCCGTGCGGCTGGCGGTGGCTTCGATCATTGCTCGCTCCTCGATCAGACCCGATGCCTGGCATTGTACGAGAGCTTTTCGGCTATGTCGCGGCGGGGTGAACGAAAATGCCGCCCGAAGGTTCGGGCGGCATCAGCCGATGCGTCGTTGCGAGGAGCGTTAGCGACGAAGCAATGCAGTCTCCGCTTGTGATACCGGATTGCTTCGCTTCGCTCGCAATGACGGCGAAAGCTGCCCTTACAGCAGCCCCGCGCCCCGCGCCCATTTGTACTTGGCGCCGAGCACCGCGACCGGAATTTCGGTCGTATAGGGGTAAGCCACGATGCCGTTCTGGTAGAGGTAGTCGGAGGCCTCCTCGACCTCAACGTCGCCGGACAGCGAAGCCACGATCGGCTTCTCGATGCCCTTGGCCTTCATCGCGTTCTTGATCTCGACCATGTTCCTGGCGAACACCATCGGCGGCGTCACGATGGTGTGCCAGTAGCCGAGGATCAGCGCGTGGATGCGCGGATCCTCGAGGCCGAGTTTCACCGTGTTGACATAGGTGATCGGCGGCTCGCCGCCGGTGATGTCGACGGGGTTGCCGGCCGCGCCGAACGGCGGAATGAACTTTCTGAACGCCGCATCGAGATCGGGCGGGATCGTCATCAACGACAGCTTGTTGTCGATGCAGGCGTCCGACAGCAGCACGCCGGAGCCGCCGGCGCCGGTGATGATGACGACGTTCTCGCCCTTCGGCGTCGGCAGGATCGGTATGCCGCGGGCGAACTCGAGCATGTCGCGCAACGAGCGGGCGCGGATCACGCCGGACTGGTTGAAGACGTCTTCATAAATCTTGTCGTTGCCGGCGAGCGCGCCGGTGTGCGAGCTGGCGGCCTTGGCGCCGGCCGAGGTGCGGCCGGCCTTCAGCACCACGACCGGTTTTTTCTTCGACACCCGTTTCGCCACCTCGGCGAACGCACGGCCGTCCTTCAGGTCCTCGCAATGCTGCGCGATGATCTGGGTGTTGTCGTCCTGCTCGAAGAAGGTGAGCAGATCGTCCTCGTCGATATCGGCCTTGTTGCCGAGGCCGACGATCGCGGAGACGCCCATTTTCGCCGAGCGCGAAAACCCGATGATCGCCATGCCGATGCCGCCGGACTGCGACGACAGCGCCGCCGACCCCTTGACGTCATAGGCGGTGCAGAACGTCGCGCAGAGATTGGCGTGGGTGTAATAGAAGCCGTAGATGTTCGGCCCCATCAGGCGGATGCCGTATTTCTGGCCGATGGCCTGGATTTCCTCCTGGCCCTGCATGTTGCCGGTTTCGGCATAGCCCGACGGGATCAGGATCGCGCCGACCACTTTCTTCTCGCCGCACTCGATGAGCGCGCCGGCGACCAGGCTCGCCGGGATCGCGAACACCGCGATATCGACCTCGCCCGGAATATCCTTGACCGACTTGAAAACCTTCTTGCCGAGGATCTCCTCGGCCTTGGGATGGATCGGATAGATCTCGCCCTTGTAGCCGCCATTGATCAGGTTCTTCATCACGGAATTGCCGATCTTGCCGTTTTCGGCGGACGCGCCGATCACCGCCACCGCCTTCGGCTTCATGATGCGGTTCATCTGCCGCACGATGTCGTCATGGTTGGGACGCGGGCGCGGCGGTTTCGGCGCGAAGTCGACCACGATGCGCACGTCGGCGGCGATCGCGTCCTTCTTGGTGGCGAACACCGGGTTGAGATCCATCTCGGCGATCTCCGGGAAATCGGTGATCAGTTTCGACACATTGACGATGATGTCGGCGATCGCATCGCGGTTGGCGGGATCGCTGCCGCGCACGCCCTTCAGCATCTCATGCGCCTGGATGCCGTCCAGCATCGACAGCGCGTCGTCCTTGGTGGCCGGCGCCAACCGGAAGGTGATGTCCTTCAGCACCTCGACCAGCACGCCGCCGAGGCCGAACGCCACGAGCTTGCCGAACGATCCGTCGGTGACCGCGCCGACGATGACTTCCTGGCCGCCGAGCAGCATCTGCTGGACCTGGATGCCTTCGATCTTGGCGTCGGCCTTGTACTTTTTGGCGTTCGCCAGGATGGTCGCGTAATTGGCTTCGACGTCGGCGGCATTTTTCACGCCGACCATCACCCCGCCGGCTTCCGTCTTGTGCAGGATGTCGGGCGAGACGATCTTCATCACGACAGGGAAGCCCATGCCGGTCGCGATCTTGGCGGCCTCGGCCGCCGACTTCGCCACGCCTTCCTTCGGAACCGGGATGCCGTAGGCATCGCACACCAGTTTGCCTTCCGGCGCCGTCAGACTGGTGCGCTTGTCCGCCTTGACCGCATCGAGAATCTTGCGGACCGCATCTTTGGAACTCGACATTGGCTTCCTCCCTGAAGTCGTTTTTTGGTTCGCCGACGGCATGGCGACAGGGCCGCAGCGGCAGTGCGCGCATTAGGCCGGCGCGCGACCTCTGGCGACGAATTCGCTCATATGGCATTTGGTATGCCAGAAACAGACTTGTCAAGGCAGACCGTCCACACAAAATGCTGAAAACAAGGTCATCTTGACATTCTGGCATCTGGTATGCCAAAAATCTGTCGACCATTAGTCTGCTACAAGATGTCTCCAACAAGAGGAGACTCACCATCGTGCCCGAACGGAAACCAATCAAGGCGCCGCCCCCCATGGCCGAGGCAGAAATCGCAATCGTCCGGATCGCGCCGGAGACCAGCTTCAAGAACAAGGCCTATGAGGCCTTGAAGGAAGCCATTCTCAAGATGGACATCTATGCGACGCCGGAACCGGTGATGCTCGACGAGCGAGCATTGTCGGAGCGGCTCGGCGTCAGCCGCACGCCCATTCGCGAGGCGATCGCGATGCTGGAGCAGGACGGTTTTGTCAAAACCGTGCCGCGCCGCGGCATCGTCGTGGTCCGCCGCACCAAGAGCGAGATCGTCGACATGATCCGCGCCTGGGCCGCGCTGGAAAGCATGGCGGCGCGCCTGATCACCACCACCGCGCGCAAGAAAGACATTTCGGCGCTGCGCGACTTCTTCAAGGATTTCGGCAAGGACCGCCTGCCGCAGGATCACGTCGAGGAATATTCCAAGGCCAACATCGCCTTCCACCAGGCGCTGATCTCGCTCAGCGAGTCGCCGGTGCTGGTCGACATGACCAACGACATCCTGCTGCATGTGCGCGGCTACCGGCAATTGACCATCGGCCGGGTCGACCGCACCGCGACCTCGCTGCCCGAGCACATGGCGATCATCGAGGCGCTCGAGGAGCGCAACACCGAGCTTGCGGAAAAGCGCGCGCGCGACCACACGCTCGGCCTCGCCGCCTATGTCGAGGCGCACGGACAGGAACTGTTTTAGCGATAACGCATGGTGGAGGACGGCAACGACCTCGTCCGCAACCAAGAAACGATCAGGGAGAAGCGGAATGTCCGCAGCAGTACAGAGCATCGATGCCAAAGTAGACGTCAAGGCCGCCGATACCGAGGCGTTGACCGACGGCTTTCACCTGATCATCGATGCGCTCAAGCTCAACGGCCTCAACACCATCTACGGCGTGCCGGGCATTCCGATCACCGATTTCGGCCGCATGGCGCAGGCCGAAGGCATCCGCGTGCTCTCCTTCCGTCATGAGCAGAACGCCGGCTACGCGGCCTCGATCGCGGGCTTCCTCACCAGGAAGCCGGGCGTCTGCCTCACGGTGTCGGCGCCGGGCTTCCTCAACGGCCTGACCGCGCTGGCGCACGCCACCACCAACTGTTTTCCGATGATCCTGATCTCGGGCTCGTCGGAGCGCGAGATCGTCGACCTGCAGCAGGGCGACTATGAGGAGATGGACCAGCTCGCGATCGCCAAGCCGCTGTGCAAGGCCGCGTTCCGCGTGCTGCATGCCGCCGACATCGGCATTGGCCTGGCGCGGGCGATCCGCGCCGCGGTGTCGGGCCGCCCCGGCGGCGTTTATCTCGACCTGCCCGCAAAACTGTTCGGCCAGGTGATGAACGCCGAAGCCGGCCGCAAGTCGCTGGTAAAAGTGATCGACGCGGCGCCGGCGCAGATCCCCTCGCCCGATTCCGTCAAGCGCGCGCTCGACGTGTTGAAGTCGGCGAAGAAGCCGCTGATCATCCTCGGCAAGGGCGCGGCCTACGCGCAGGCCGACGAGGCGATCAGGGCCTTCGTCGAGAAGAGCGGCGTGCCGTTCCTGCCGATGAGCATGGGCAAGGGGCTGCTGCCGGATACGCATCCGCAATGCGCGGGCGCCGCCCGCTCGACCGTGCTGAAGGATTCCGACGTCGTGATGCTGATCGGCGCGCGGCTGAACTGGCTATTGTCGCACGGCAAGGGCAAGACCTGGGGCGATGCACCCAAAAAATTCATCCAGATCGACATCGAGCCCAAGGAAATGGACTCCAATGTCGAGATCGTGGCGCCCGTGGTCGGCGACATCGGCTCCTGCGTCTCCGCTATGCTGTCAGCGATGGGCGGCAACTGGCAGGCAGCGCCGGCCGACTGGATGAGCGCGGTCGCCAAAAAGCGCGAAGAGAACGTCGCCAAGATGGCGCCGCGGCTGATGAACAACAACTCGCCGATGGATTATCACGGCGCGCTCGGCGTGCTCCGCACCATCGTCAAGGAGCGCCCCGACGCGATGCTGGTCAACGAAGGCGCCAACACGCTCGATCTCGCGCGCGGCATCATCGACATCTACCAGCCGCGCAAGCGCATCGACGTCGGCACCTGGGGCATCATGGGCATCGGCATGGGCTACGCCATTGCCGCCGCGATCGAGACCGGCAAGCCGGTGCTGTGCGTCGAGGGCGACTCCGCGTTCGGCTTCTCCGGCATGGAGGTGGAGACGATCTGCCGCTACAATCTGCCGGTCTGCATCGTGATCTTCAACAATGACGGCATCTATCGCGGCACCGACGTCAACGGCGCCGGCAAGGACCCCGCGCCCACCGTGTTCGTCAAGGGCGCGCGCTACGACAAGATGATCGAAGCGTTCGGCGGCGTCGGCGTCAACGCCACCTCGCCCGACGAGCTGAAGCGCGCCGTCAACGCGGCGATGGATTCCGGCAAGCCGACGCTGATCAATGCGGTGCTCGATCCGGCCGCCGGCAGCGAGAGCGGCCGCATCGGCAACCTCAATCCGCAGAGCGTGCTCAGCAAGAAGAAATGACGATCTGAACCCAGACTGTCATTCCCCGCGCAGGCGGGGAATCCAGTAAACACCGAACCATTGTGAGACAAAGACCGTACCCGACTGAACCCATGGTGATTACTGGATGCCCGCCTCCGCGGGCATGACGACAACATTTTAGTTCTTAAGGAGAGAGCAGATGACAAAGGCGCTGAAGGGCGTTCGAATTCTCGATTTCACCCACGTTCAGTCGGGACCGACCTGCACGCAATTGCTGGCATGGTTCGGCGCCGACGTGATCAAGGTGGAGCGTCCCGGCGTCGGCGACATCACGCGCGGCCAGTTGCAGGACGTGCCGAATGCCGACAGCCTGTACTTCACCATGCTCAACCACAACAAGCGTTCGATCACGCTCGACACCAAGAACGCCAAGGGCAAGGAAGTCCTGACCGCGCTGATCAAGACCTGCGACGTGCTGGTGGAGAATTTCGGGCCCGGCGTGCTCGACCGCATGGGATTTCCCTGGGAGAAGATCCACAGCCTCAATCCGAAGATGATCGTGGCCTCGATCAAGGGCTTTGGCCCCGGCCCGTACGAAGACTGCAAGGTCTATGAGAACGTCGCGCAATGCACCGGCGGCGCGGCATCGACCACCGGCTTCCGCGACGGCCTGCCGCTGGTCACCGGCGCGCAGATCGGCGACAGCGGCACCGGATTGCATCTGGCGCTCGGCATCGTCACCGCGCTCTACCAGCGCACCATGACCGGCCAGGGCCAGAAGGTGACGGCCGCGATGCAGGACGGCGTGTTGAATCTCGCGCGCGTCAAGCTGCGCGACCAGCAGCGTCTCGCCCATGGCCCACTGAAAGAATACAGCCAGTTCGGCGAAGGCATTCCGTTCGGCGAAGCGGTGCCGCGCGCCGGCAACGATTCCGGCGGCGGCCAGCCCGGCCGCATCCTCAAATGCAAGGGCTGGGAGACCGATCCCAACGCCTACATCTATTTCATCACCCAGGCTCCGGTGTGGGAAAAGATCTGCGACGTGATCGGCGAGCCCGGCTGGAAGACCCATCCGGATTACGCCAAGCCGCCGGCCCGGCTGTCCCGCCTCAACGAAATCTTCGCGCGCATCGAACAGTGGACGATGACCAAAACGAAATTCGAGGCGATGGACATCCTCAACAAGGACGACATCCCCTGCGGCCCGATCCTGTCGATGAAGGAACTGGCGGAAGACCAGTCGCTGCGCGCCACCGGCACCGTGGTCGAGGTCGATCATCCCACCCGCGGCAAGTATCTGTCGGTCGGCAACCCGATCAAACTGTCGGACAGCCCGACCGAAGTAAAACGCTCGCCGCTGCTCGGCGAACACACCGACGAAATCCTGCGCCAGGTGCTCGGCTTCAGCGATCACCAGGTCGCCGAGATCCACGATTCCGGCGCGCTCGATCCGCCGCGCAAGCAGGCGGCGGAGTAGATGACGCCGTCATCCCCGGATGTGCGCAATTGCGCTCACTCGGGAGGCGCGCGCCCTTTGTTGCGCGCCTCGAAGGATGGCCGCGGGTACAGCGCTTGTGACCATCCTTCGAGGTTCGCCGACGAGGCGAGCACCTCAGGATGACGTTTCCTTTGGTGCGGGACGACAAAGCAACGCCCATTGGGAGCCGTTGACAAAAAGCTGGGCCCGTCATCCTGAGGTGCGAGCTCTTGCGAGCCTCGAAGGATGGCGGCTGTGGGCATATACGTTTACATCCTCCGTTGCACCGACGGCTCCTACTACGTGGAAGCGCAACAGGGCACGATGTTTCAACGCGTGTCGATCAACACAATGTCGGGACGTATCCGGGCTATACCTTTTCGAGACGCCCGGTCGTTTTGGTCTGGTCGGAATATTTTGATCGGATCACCGACGGAATCGCCGCGGAACGTCAAATCAAAGGTTGGAGCCGAGCCAAGAAAGAGGCGTTGATACGCTCTGATTGGACCCGCCTGAGCGAACTGGCTCGCCGACGCACTGGCAAGAAGAGGTAGCTGAACAGCATCCTTCGAGACGCGGCCAAGAGGCCGCTCCTCTCAGAGAGTGTGATTTTTTTGACGTCGGGCAAGCCAGTCTAGCCGATAGCTAATGCAGTGTGATTCTCTGGCGATATGGATTCGCGGGAGGCGATGATGGCTGCCGATGAATTGTTTGG
>Ga0068856_100002423_pt1 | contig 19187 bp, 16 predicted proteins | sample KBSCornC62_FD_66595 | JGI IMG/M metagenome (GOLD analysis project Ga0068856, IMG submission 66595) | Corn rhizosphere microbial communities from Kellogg Biological Station, Michigan, USA - KBS Corn C6-2 | ecosystem: Host-associated > Plants > Roots > Rhizosphere > Soil ...
ATCTTGCCGTTGGCGACGCTGTTCATCGCGCACCCGCCGGCGAGACAGAGCCGCGGGTTGCCGGTGCGCTCGTACAGGCCATTCAAGATATGGAATGCCGATTCTTCGTACACCGCTTGCAGCGACCGCGCGATGTCCTCGTGCCGCTTCGTCAACGGATCGCTCGGCTGGCGCGCCGGGCCCAGGAGCGTCTCGAGCGCAGGCGAATAGACTCGTCCGAGCGTCGGATAGCCTTCGTCCCACTCCATCTCGACGCCGCCGTTCCAGTGGCGGAAGTACTCGAGCTCGAGCTCGAACATGCCGTCGCCGGTGAGCCGCACGAGTCGCGAGAGCTCCGCGACGTGCGCCGGCTCGCCGTACGGCGCCAGCCCCATGACCTTGAACTCGTCGCCGTAGCCCGTGAAGCCGAGGTATTGCGTGACCGCGGTGTACAGCATGCCGAGCGAGTGCGGGAAATAGACTTTGTCCAGCACCTCCAACCGATTGCCGCGACCGGCCGCGAACGAGGTGCTCACGAAGTCGCCGAAGCCATCGATGGCGCACACCGACGCATCGTCGAATGGCGACACGAAGAACGCGCTCGCCAAGTGCGCCGGGTGATGCTCCACGAAATGGATGCTCGGGCCCGCGGCGGGCGAGACGCCCAGCGCGGCGGCGAGCGGCGTGTGCAGGTCGCGAACTTTCCGCGCGTTCTTCACTCGATCGAGGATCGCGGAGAGGTCCGGTCGTTTCGTGAGCGCGTACATGCCCTTCTTGAGCAAATTCGCCTTCGGGTCGCGGCTGATCGCGACATGCGCGACGTCGGCGCCGCGAATCCCCGCGATCTCGAGACACCGCTGGATCGAGAGCGAAGGAAAGCCCGCCCAGTGCTTGATCCGGCGGAAGCGTTCTTCCTCGACCGCGGCGACGAGCGCGCCGTCCTTCAACAGCGCAGCCGAAACGTCGCCGTGGTAGGCATTGATGCCGAGGACATACGTGCTGCTCATGCGAAAGCCGTGGCCAAATGTTCGTGAAGGTCCGTGGATACGGATTCGTACATCGCGCGGAGGGCGCCGCCGACGACGACGGGCGAGAAGGCCTCCGCGACGACGCGCGGCGCCCGCGCGCCGCACGCTCGGCGCCATTCGGCGTTCGACGACAGCGACAGGAGCGCGTCGGCGAGCGCCTGACGAGTCGCGGGAACCACGACCCCGAGCCCGTGCGCTTCGATCACGTCGGCCAACTGCACGTGGCGCGAGACGACGACCGGCAGACCGGCGGCCAGCGCTTCGAGCGCCGCTATGCCAAAATTCTCATGCTTACTTGGTAATACAAAGACGTCGGCGTCCGCGTAGAGCGCCTGCTTGCCGGCGGGTCCGGCGTACCCCACGAAGTCGACCGCGGCGCCGACGCCGAGACGGCCGGCGCGTTCGACGAGCGATCGGCGATATCGGTCGGGGCCTTCGCCGGCAATCACGAGTCGCGCCGAATCGAGCTTGGCCCGAACCACGGTCCAGGCGTCGAGCAGCAGCTCGATGTTCTTCACCGGATCGAGACGCGACACGATGAGCGCCGTGAACGCGCGCGGCTCCGCGGGCACGGCGCGCGCCGGCGGCGTGCTCAGCTCGAACGCCGGAGGCGGAATCACGTACGCGCGCTCATCCACCGCGATGCCGAGCCATGACGCTTCGTCGCGCTCGGTGGCCGTGGTGAAGTGCACGGCGGCCGCGGCGCGCAGGTTGGGCGCATCGATCGCGGCGTGATACGCGCGCTTGAGGGCGCGGCGGCGATGCTGAAACGTGTACCGCGACATCGTCCCGAACGGCCGGATGACGACGGGCGCGCCGGCGCGGCGGCAGGCGCGTGCCGCCAACGAGCTGACCGGATTCAGCAATCCGTGCACGTGCACCACGTCGTAGTCGCCCGCATGGAGGCGCACGAACCGCACGAGCGCCGGCGACCAGACGAACGCGCCGGCGCCTTGGCTGGGGAAGAGTCGAACCGCCGCATCCGGCGCGCTCTGCTCGAGGGACGCGACATCATCCGCTGACGCGTCGGGCGCGACGATCGTACACTCGCACACGTGGAGTTGCGCCGCGCGAACGTACGCCGCGAGCGAGTGCGTCGGTCCACCGTACGCGCGCGCGATCGACGGCGCGACGTGCAGGATGCGCAACCGTCGCACTCAGCGGCCGTACACGGGACGGACGGCGGCCCGTCGCCGGTACGCCGCGGCGCGGTCGGTGCGCCGGAGCAGCAGCCGATCCACGATGAGCGACGTCGCGCCGAGCACGACCGACAGCGCGACCGCCTGTCCCAGCATGTACGCCCACGACGATTCCAGCGATTGTAGCGACAGCAACGCGATCACCGCGGCCGTGCTCACCGCAATCTCAACGTGGATCAGCTTTCGATAGAGCCAGACCACCGTCCCGGCGACGAGCGCCGCATACAGGAAAACCGGCACATACATCCATGGAATGCCAAAGTCGACGTACGACTCCGCCGTGTAGCCGAGGGCGTAGCTCGTACCGGACTCGCTGCCAGCCACGTACACGCCAGCATACAGGCGAACCTTCTCGCTGTCATTCCTCATGCCCGATTTCTCGGGGAAGAAGATTCGGGGCATCAATACGCGAAGCACCGCGTCCTCGAGCAGCGCACCGTTGGAGTGCGGTACGATCGACGGGACGCGCGCGAGCGTCAGACCGGGAAAGTAGATCTGCCAGACGCGATCCACGAATCGGTCAGTCGTGGGCAGCCACTCCTCGGGGCTGTCGATCCACTCGGCCGCACGCCGCGTGATGAAGTCGAGCTCTTCGGTCCGTGACGACAGGCGATTTTCGCGAAGCGCGAGTCGATAGTCGAACTTCACGGCGGTCCACATCAGGCTCATGACGCACGCGACGCACGCCACGAGGCCGAACGCGATGGTCATCCGCTGGCGTCCCGCTCGTGAGCGGCGGGCACGCGCTTCGAGCAGCGCCAGTCCAGCCATCGCCAGCGGCTGCCGGAAATCGGCGAAGTAGCTGGTCGACGTCAGGATGATCTCGGTCGCCAGCAGCATGGCGAACGGAATCCATCGCGGCCGCGGAATGACGAACGAGCGCAGGAGCACGTACACGACCGCCATTCGCAAGAACGACAGCGCGATGATCAACTGGGTCAGCCGCGGGAACTGCCATGCGACGACGCCAAGAAACGTGCAGACCACCGCGGCGATCGCATACGCCACGATCAACGTTCTCGACGTGACGTCCATCTCTCTCTCGCGCGACGTTCGCTTGACGCCCACCACTCGCGTCCCGAGCGCCATGCCCACAGCGAGGACGACGAGGCCCACGAGCTCCACGATGACGATGGGACGATAATCGAGCGAACGAAGCGTCGGCGACGTGCGGCCGGTCAGTCCGTAGTAAAAGATGCCGAAACACGCTTGCGCCCACTGATACGTGAACGCCAGCGGCAGCACGAGCAAGCTCTCATAGCGGCCGAGCAGCGTCCACCCGAGCCAGAGCACCGCGAGGGCGGCGGCCGGCAGCCAGTCCGCGAACCACAGTCCGGCGGCGATCGAAACAGCCGCCCACGCGATCGCGATTCGGGGATCGCTTCGCGCCACGCGGCGCACCTGGCGCGGGGGCGTCGTCGTGCGAATCGTTGGCGTGAGTGTGGCCTGCGCGGTCATGAGAACAATGCCTGGCGAATCAATGGTGAAACCCTGTCACGAACCGACAGGCGGCTTGCAAGCCTTCGGTCGCCTGCGCAAACGAGTATTGCCGTATGAGGTCCGAGCACGTCCGTCGCGTGATGGTGCCGTTGCGCAGCGAGCTCCGAATCCGAGCAAGCGCGCTCGCGAGCGACGTCGCGTCGCCACAAGGATACCGCTCGCCCGTGACTCCCGGTATCACGAGATCCGGCGCGCAGCCGGCACGATCGCTGACGGCGCAGGGGAGCCCCGCGGCCAGCGCCTCGTTCACGACCAAGCCCCACGTTTCCCGGTGATCGCTCGGCAGCACCAAACAGTCGGCGACAGCGTAGAACCGGGCGAGCGACGCTTGATTCACGAACCCTTGCCACGTGACCCGCGCGCCGAGCTCATGCGCCGCGGTTCGCGCGGAGGCGTCTTCAGCCCCAGCGCCCACGACAAGGAGATGGTAGTCCGAGCCCGCCTGCGCCACCGCGAGAACGGCGTCACGCACGCGCTTCTTCGGTTCCAGCTTGCCGACGAACAGCACCACGAACTCGTCATCACGCACACCGAGAGCGCGCCGCTCACGCGCGCGGACGTCCCGCTCCTGCCATGGCGCGGCGCCGGCGGCGAAGAAGTCGTTGTCCACGCAGTGCGGCGACTCGAAGATGCGCTCGCGTTCGACGCCCAACGCGCCCAGATACTCCACGGCACGCGACCCGACGCCGAGATACGCGGAGTACTGGCCGAGCATCCATCGCGTGCGCGCCGACCAAGCGGCGCGCTTCCAACCAGTCGGCCGTCCCAGCAAGCTCGAGTCGCCGCGATAGATCGTCGGAATGCCGGCGCGGCGACATGCGCGAAGAACGCGCAAGTAGGTTATCGAATGCCACCCAGGCACGAGGACGACGTCTGGTTCGCGGTCGAGGACCGCTCGCGCGAGCTCCGGAACATTCAGACCAAAAAAGGAATCGGAGTGGACCGAGTCGGCCGGCGCCGCGTCGCGGATCACGGTACTCTGGTATCCGGCGCGAAGCGGGGTGTCCCAGCGGAACTCCCGCCCGAACCCGACCGCCTGCTGCGTGGGTGTCGGCTCGGTCGCGTATACGACCTCGAGCGAAAGCGACGGACACTCGGCCGTGATGAACGCGAACCACGGCGAGTAATACTGGATCGGGTGCGTCATCGCGACGACCAGCGAGATCGACTCGCGCTCGATGGCGCGCATGCGCCGCCGCATCGTCCTTCGTCCCGCGCGCTGACTCACGGCGCCCACGGCAACGTCCTCAATCGGCGCGAGCCGTGCTCGGACTTTCCCGAGTGATGCGGGATGCGATTCCGGCGCCGGGCGGAAGCGAGACGCCCGGGCCGCGGTTCGCCAGGCGACGCCGGCGGCGACGCACGAATTTACGCAGTGTCAGGACGCAGATGAACAGATACGGGATCAGCGCCGCGCGCGCATAGCCGCGATACAGCGACAACAGCTCGACGCGCGCGGAGAACTGCTCCACCCCATCCATCCCGAGCGCGAGCAGCGCCCGGTGCATCGCCGGCATGATCACCGGAATCTTATTCCAATTCGTGTATCGGAATCCGTCGTACTTGTAGCGACGGTCGTAGCCGGGAGGGACTTGGTGCGCGTACGCGGCCCAGTTGGCCGACAGCTCGGCGGCGCTCGCGAGATGCCCGTCTGGCGCGGAGAAGTGCAGATCGTACGTGGGGTCGAGGACGGCCCAGCGGCCGTCCACCTGCGCTTCGACGAAGATGTGGCAGCCCCAGTGCGCATCGCATCGCATCTGGCCGACGCGGACCGGCCGATCGATCTCCTGCATCAGTCGCGCGAGCACGATCGCGTACGACCCGCACGCGTTGCTGCCGAGGAGATACGCGTCCGCCGATTCGAGAAACTCTTCTTTGAGGACCCGATGCTCGGCCGGCAGCGGCGCGAGCAGATCGCTTCGCGCACGGACGAGCGTACTGGTGGCGTGGAGTAACTCGAGCACGCTGTCGCGCTGCGCCTTCGCGCCCTTGGTCGCATGTACCGCGATCCGGGCGAACACGTGGTGTTCGAAATTGTCATTCAAATACAGAAATCCCAGTCCCACGAGAAACGCCGCGTGCAGCGCCGCGAGCAATGACATCTCGTGCAAGCGCGTGAACCGCGCGAGACGCGACACGAGGCTACGCATGGGCCAGCAGCCCCTCGACACCGCTCGGGCGTGCCCGGCATGCCGTATCGAGCACCGCCGCCAGGCGACCCGTCAGAGCACTCGCCGAATAGGCCTCGAATCCGCCCCGCACCTCGGGCAGCGACGCTGTCCCGCCGCCGATCGTGCAGTCGAGCGCGCGCGAGATCGCGGCCACACGCGACTCCGCGCGCGCGGTGTCGTCGTACGTCACGAGTCGAATACCGGGACTCGGCTCGGACAACAGCATCGAGGACACACTGCTCGCGGCGTGATACACGGCGAGAATCGGGCGTCGGGCGAGCAGCCCCGGATACAGCTTGCTCGCCGTGTAGTGGGACTCGCTGCTCCCCATCATCAGAATCGCGCTCGCCTGCGTCTGGATCGTCAGCGCATCCAGGTAGTCCACGCGCGCGGCGTGCTCGCGCACGCAATCCATACCCAGCGCCTCGGCGATCGGGAGGACGCGCGCCGGGGCGTCGGGGTTCGTTTGATTGCTCGTGCCGAAAAAGTGCATTCGCAACCTCGCATACGCCAAAGGCGATCGCGCGCGCAATTCACACGCGGCACTCAACACCGCGCGAAGCGTCTCGAAGCCCATCGGGAGGAGCGTTCCTACATAACAGAGATGGAACGCGCCGTCGTTCGGGTCGAAGAACCGGTTCGCGCGCGGATGCGCCAGGAGATAGTCGTAATCCGCGGCTTCGCCGCCGAGGGGAATGGTGTGGCGCGGCACCCGCGCGAGCGCCGGCGTGCGCGCGACGATCTCCTCGTGTGTTCCATCTGACACAGCCGTGATTGCATCGGCGCGCGCCACCGTTCGCGGCTCGAGCTTCGCTGCCACCCAACGCGTGACGCGGCTCTTGACGTCGGGCGCACCGTCCGGGCCGCCGCCCACGGCGAGCCCCCACGCGCCCACCCACGGATCTTGATAGTCCAGCACGAACGGCACCCCGAACCGGGCTTTGAGGCGCGGACCGAGGATCGCCGGATAACTGGGATAGATCGTGATGTACAAGGCGTCGAACCGTTCCTGCTGCAGCAGCGTCGCACACGTGTGGTAGAGGCCCCGGAGCGCGCGAATTCCGAGATCTCCAATGCCCAATTTGCGAGTCCAGCGGGGCGACCACGCGCGCGCGCGGATCACGCGCAACGATGGCGGCACCAGCGCGGCGAGGCCCGGATCGAGACGGCCCTCGTAGTCGCGCGGATCGACGGAGACCACGGTCGGCTCCCACCCGTACGCAGGCAAGTGCGGGGCAAGCAGGCGAACTCGATGCGTGCCCGCGCTCGTGTCCGGCGGAAAGTGCGGGCTCACGATCAGCACCCGCCGCACCGCTTTCACGCCGCCGGCGCGGAGCGGGTGTCGTCGCGCACGTGCAACGCTCGTTCGACGGCGCGCAACAGAGCGCCGCGTTCTTCGTCGTGCTCCCAATGCCAGCGACGGCGCGCCGCGCTCCACGCCGCCGCTCTCGCCGCGCGTAGCGCATCAGGATTCGAGGCCCAGAACGCGAGCCGCTCAGCGAGCGCACGGACATCTCCTTGTGCGAAAGTGAACGCCGCCGGACCGAGGTCGTGAGCCAGCCGACGTTGACCGGTGGTGTCGGTGAAGATCACCGCGAGACCCGCGAGCAGGTAAGTGAACGCTTTGTTCGTCAGGCAGAGATCGCGATTGAGCGGCGTCCGCAGCTCGAGAGCAAGCCCAATGTCATGCGCTCTCGCAACGTCGATCATCGCGTCGGGCGATGTTGGCTCCTGATGCACGAGTGTCGCACGCGGCGCAACAGCGGACGCGAGCTCGCGAAGCGTCCGCAGGTACGCTGACGCGACGCCGCCGCGAAGCGTCAACGTAGCCGTCACGCCGGCGAGCCCCACGGCGCGAATAGCATCCTCTAAACCCCGCCCCGGGCCGATGGTTTGGCTGAACCAGTACAGTCGAAGGCCAGTCGCGCTGTCCACATCGAACGTCGGTGCTTGGGAAGGCAGCGGGAACGTGTTGTTGATCGGGATGGGCTGAACCCCATAGGTGCTTTCGTATGCGTCTGCGATCGCGGCGCTACCGGCCGTCAGAAACGCTGCGCCGGGGAGAACCACGCGCTCGATGCGCGCCGCGAGCGCGTTTCGCAGGCGTCCGTCCGGCGTTGCCTCTGACTCGGCCGAGTGAAAGTCTTCGAGATCCAGCGCGTACGGCACGCCGAGTCGCCGAGCAGCGGCGGCAGCGGCAGCCAACCCACGCCCGGTGCCTCCGTACACGAGGTCGACCGGTTCGGCGGCGGTCGCGCGAACCAGCGTCGGGAACGGACGGCACTGCGCGGGCGCGATGAGGCTCATCGGCAATCGATTCGGACCGAAGGCTCGCGACGCCGCGGACGCCGCCCGCATTCGCGCTCCCGCCGCGGCCCAGCGCAGACGATCCGATTCACGCGCTTGATCGACGACGTGCCACCGCCATGAATCCGCGCGGTCGCGCGCGATCTCCTGATCCGTGCGCGTCGCCCATGGCGCGGTACTGGTGCTGACGACGCGCACGGCGTAGCCTGCACCGGCAAGACTGTCGGCGGCCTTGAGCATGCGCGGGCAGGTCGACAAATGCGCATCGATGACGATGCAGATGCGATTCGTCACCGCGCCGGCTCGTTAGAAGTTTTTAAAGTAATCGTACCGCGGTTCCCAGTCCGCGACTTTCCGAAAATACCGATCGGCGGCGTTCCGTCCGGTGAGCCGTCGGCGGATTCGACCGAGCGGATTCGTGCTGGCGAAGTCCTTTGGCAAGCCGACGCTGATCTCCTCGTACTTGCGGTGCGTGAGCACGAACTTGATGACTTTGTGCACCGCGTGCCAATCACAGTCGTTGAACGTGACTACCCCGCCGACCGGAAGCATGCGATCGATATACCAGAAATCGAGAAGCGCGTAATCGAACGTGTGCCAACCGTCGATGTAGGCGAAATCGATCGTGGTCCCGCGGTCGACCAGCCACGGAAGCGCGCTGGAGCTCACCTTCTCGATGTGTTCGTGAATATCCGCCAAGCCGGCCCGATCGACATTGAGCGTGCCGATCGATCGCCAGTAGCTGCTCTGGTGTGGATCAATCGATGTCAACCGGCCACTGCCCGCCAGCCGGAGAGCGCTGAGAATCGCGAGCGTGGAGATCCCGTGCGCCATGCCCACTTCGAGAACGTTCGCGGGCCGCTCGCGACGAATAAAGGCGAACAGCGCCTCCGCGTAGGCCAGCGGAATATTCGACGACAGCGGGATGCGCGCGCCCGCCGCGTCGGTGACGAGGTGGGTTGCGAGCGCGTCCCGCAGGACATCATTGCTGCGCAGAAGTTCTGACTGGATCATGATCACATCGTCATTGGCAGGTTGCCGAAGCACGTGACGTCATTCAAGCGCACGCTGTAGACTGCGCTGATCATCCGAGGCGCGCCGCGCGCGCCGACTGAACAGCGTGCTCGATCCGGGCAACGTGCGCATCGTACGTGTGCTCGAGCGCGAACGCCCTGCGGCGTTCCTGACGCTCCGGCGCATTGTACCGCGGCAGATCGGACAGGACCGTCTCGAGTATTTCTGGAAGATGCCGGTCGTCGCCATCCACGGGCATCTCGAGCAGGTCCGGATGCCGGTCGTAGGCCGAGAAGCGGCTGGCGACCACGACTTTCCCCGTGCTCAGATACTCGAGAATCTTGTGAGAATTCGAACGGTCGGATTCGGTCGGGTGGAGCGCGTAGCTGATGACGAAGACATCAATGTCCTGAACGGCGCGCGCCAGCTCGGCCGTGGGGACCGCGCCATGCAGCCGAACGTTCGGTGCCGCTTGGAGAAACGCGACGAACTCCGACGTCTCTGGCGACGGCCACCCCGCACCGTCGCTCGGGATGTACGGACCCCAAAACTCAAATGTCACGTCGGGGTTGCCGGTGACGAGCTGGCGCCAGAGGGGACGGTTGAGCGGCGCGCGCAACAGATTCCCGAAATACCCGACCCGCGGGCGGCCGACGCGGGCGATCTCCACCTCACCGCGTGGCCGGTCGTCGTACGCGGCGACGAAGTCGTGCGCGAGTCCGTGCCCCAGGCAGACGACTGGCGCATCGAACATCCGGAAGGGGCGCAGAATTTCTTCCGACACGCCGAGGACGACGTCAGCGGTTCGAGCGGGGCGAATCTGATGCGGCTCCTGAATCGGATCGACCGGATGGTAGAGGGCAACGGGAGCGCCGAACGCTCGCAGATCCGAGAACAGATTGAAGTCGAAGCACCACACGACGTCGATCGATCCGCCGATCGCTCGACGAATGGCTCCGATCCGCCAGCGCATGACGGCGTCGAAGACCGGTCGCGCATGAAACCGGAGCGCGAACGGAACCCCGGGGTGGTACCGCACGATCGTCACGTTCGCGGCATCGACGGCGGGCCGGAGCTCGATGCCGCCCGCCCTGCGCTCGCGCGGCGGCTCGAGGAAGTAGACCCGGTTGCCGCGCCGCCCCAACTCGGCCGCGTAATGGTGCTTGGAGACCGCGATATGATCCCAGGGCTGCGGTGAGATCAGTAGTATAGTTTTATTACGGAACTGAAACGGCACATCGGCCGCCGGCACGGTCATCGGCCGCTACGCGCCCGCCATGCGGCGCTGGACGTAACCCAGCATCCCGCGCGCGGGCATGAGAAACGGGTACCGGTCGTAGATCGGCCGCTCGTACGCGAAATCCCGATGCGGCCGGGGCGGCGTGGCCATCAACCGCTGGAACTCCTCCGGCGACAGCTCGAGCTTCTTCAACACGAACTCCAGGTCGCGCTCGAGGAGATCCGGCGGATAGAGCGGCTCCGCGAGCTGCGCGAGCGCCTCCGCCTTCGAGAGCTGCCCCGCGAAGATCAGGTTCGAGAGGTGCGCCTTGCGCTTGTCGATCCCGAACTTCGCCGGCAGGATGTAGCCTTGATAGAATCTTGTAAAGATAGATTCATAATGCTTTCCGCCGTAATCGCGCCACCCCAGCTCGTCCTGGATCAGCCGCTTCACCGCCGCCTTCTCGTACGGGACGAGGTCGAGAACGGAATGCGACCGGACGCGGCGCATCACCTGGTAGTACTTCTTGACCCGCCAATCCATGAACGGGTACGTGCGGAGCGGCACCGTGCCGAACGCGGCGTGAATCGCGCGGATGTTCACGTGGTCCGTCTTCGCGTAGATCCAGTGCGGCGGCAGCACTTGCTCGGTCACGACGTTCGTGCCGCTCAGAATGTGCTTGATGCCGCGTCGGCCCGCGATGCGGTACATCGTCGCGAAGATCGCGTGGTCGGTCACGACCTCGATGTCGACCACCGACGCCCGGAGATAGGCGCGCTGGAGGTCCGCGAACTCGGCCCAGTCGATCACGTAGGTGTAGAGATCGATCCCCAGCCGATTGACGACGTTCTCGATGTTGCTGACCGCGAGCTCGGAGTTCCACCCGTTGTCGAAGTGCACCGCGAGCGGGCGAAGGCCGAGTTGCTTCGCGAGGTACGCCACGTACGTGCTGTCGACGCCGCCGCTCAGGCCCATGATGCAGTCGTACGCTTTGCCCCGGCCGTCGGCGCGAACACGATCCGCCAACTGCGCCAGCGCGCGCTCGCCCTGTTGCCCGGTGCGAACGTTTGCCTGAAATTCGCGCACGTACTCGTGGTAATAGTGGCAGCGGCCCTCATCGTCGAACCGCATGTTCGGATCGTCGTCGGTATCGAGCACGGAGCACGAGCATTGACGGTATCGCGATCTCTGCTCCGGCGGACCGAGGCGCTTGACGGCGGCGGCGGGGAAGGACGAGATCATCTGGCTCGCTCCGACGTGCGGCCGAATATGAAGAACGACGCGTCGGACTGTTGCGTTCCGGTGCCCGGATACGGATTGGGCACCTGCTCTACGAGCTCGAACTCACCGCGATCGTCGATCCAGCGACTGAACGCCCGATGCCGCACGTGCGTCGCCTCGCGCCGGTCTTCGTTGGTCGCGTACACCACCACGAAGCGGCGTGCGGCGGCGCACAGATGCGTCATGTAGAGCTCGAACAAATCGTCCGTCACGATGTGGTAGATGACGTCGAGCGAGAGCGCCGCGTCCGCGCGGAAAATGCCGCTCGAGTCGTCGTACGCCTCCGGATCATAGATGAAAAAGCTCTTACAGCGGTCGCCGCGAAAGCGATCGATGCACCGGCGAATGGCGGACGCCGAGACATCCAGCCCGACGTAGCGCGGATAGTGAATGAGCGAGAGTTGGTTCCCGTCGCCGCATCCGAGCTCGATCGCCGAGGCGATCTGCCGATCGACGATGAACTGGTTGAGCACACGTGCCTTGAATTCGGCAAGCTGGCCGTAGGAGCCGTCGCCTGACGTTCCGCCCGCGGCGTAGCGCTCCTCCCAATATTGCCGATCATCGAACTTTGGAGCGCCGCGCAACGAGCGCACCGCGCCGCGCAGAATCGCCTGCACGCGCGAGGTGCTCATTGACCGACCGCGCGGCGCAGGTATCGGACCTCTTGATCGACGACGTGATCGATCGCGGCCTTTTGCCGAATCGACGATGCCGCCGCGTTCGACATCGCCACGAAGCGCTCGGGCTCGCGCTGAAGCGTCAGCATCGCCGCCGCCAGCTCCGCGGCACTTCGCGTCAGAAAACCCGAATGGCCGTGGGTGATGAACTCCGGGACGGCGGTGCTGGCGGACGTCACGGGGACGAGGCCGGAGGACATCGCTTCGCACATCGAAACGCCCTGCGCGTCCTGCCTCGTTGGCGAGAGAAGAACACCGTGCGTCGCGTGCAATGCGCGAATGTCCGCCTGCCGGAGAAATCCTTCGCGCAGCGTGACGTTCGGAAAGCGCCGGAGGCGGTCCGTGAGCTTGGCGAACAACTTCCCCCGACCGCACACCGTGAACGTCATCCGGGCGAACTCCGGCTCGGTGCTGAGCCGCTCGATCGCGGCGATCGCGAGATCGTTGGCGTACTTTCGTGAATCGAACGAGCGGATGAGCAGCACGTGGCGGCGGAGCTCGGGCGCCTTGTCCACGTACGGGAAACGCGTCGTGTCGATCGGATTCGGAATGATGGCGTACTCGCACAGGCGCGTGGCCGTGTCCGTCTCCGCGATACGCCGCATCCAGTCGGAGACGAACACGAACCGAACGCGCCTGGGATGCGCCGTCGCGTAGCGAAACAGCTTTCGCATCCGCACCATCTGAATGGTGTTATAAAATACGTATTGAGCAAACTGTCGAGTCGGCGAGGCGTCGAACAGCCGCCGCACCCACCACAGCGCCTCGAAGCCATGCACCCACACGACGACGGGCTGGGCGGATGCCAGCACGAGCTTGCGAAGCATCCACCCCTGGAAGAAATGGATGACGACGACATCGGGCGCGAACGCGGCGATTTGCGCGCGCAGCGAATCGATGTCGGGCGCCCAGTCGACCGCGATGCCGTCGAAGACGTAGCTCGGCGCATCGCGGAAGAAGGCGATCACCTTCACGTCGTGTCCCAGCGCGACGTAGCGAGCGACGCGGACGTGCACGAAGACATCGCCGTACAGATTGTCGTCGCTCGGGTAATTGTTATCGAGGACCAAGATGCGCATGGCGCCGGTCACGTCTCGCCGCCGGCCACCGTCGCCGACGCGGGGATACCGAGAAATTCGTGCGTGATCGCCTCGATGCGTTCTGCGGCACGGCCGTCGCCGTACGGGTTGCGCGCTTCCGCCATCCTCGCGTACGCGGCACGATCGGTCCACAGCTCGTCCACGTGCGCGACGACCGTCTCCGTCGCCGTGCCAAGCAGGCGCGCGTTCCCGGCCGCGATCCCTTCCGGGCGCTCGGTGGTGTCGCGCAGCACGAGCACTGGTTTACCGAGGGAGGGCGCCTCCTCCTGAATTCCCCCGGAATCCGTGAGGATCAGGTACGCACGCTCCATCAGCCGGCAGAATGTCTGGTAATTCAGCGGATCGACGAGATGGACGTTTGGACGCGCGCTGAGCAGCGGCAGGACGGCGCGGCGTACGTTCGGGTTGAAGTGCAATGAGAACACGATGCGCACGTCGGCGTGGCGCTCGGCGATTTGGGCGAGCGCCGCGCAGATATTGGCGAGCCCTCGTTCATGATTTTCTCGACGGTGCGCGGTGACGAGCAGGAGACGGTTCCCGGCGAGTGCCGCGTCGTCCACGGTGTGCCCGTCCAGCGTGCGGAAAGCGAGTGGGCGACCGCGCTCCCGCTGCAGCGTATAGAACAGCGCGTCGATCGCGGTGTTGCCCGTCACCCGCACGGAGTGTTCGGGGATGGACTCCGACAGCAGATTGCTTCGCGCCGACTCGGTGGGCGCGAAGTGTAGATCGGCGACCGGCGCGATGAACCGACGGTTGATCTCCTCGGGATACGGCGAGTGCTTGTTCCCCGTGCGCAGCCCGGCTTCGACGTGCGCCACGGGCACGCGCCGGTAGTAGGACGCGAGCGCCGCCGCGAAGGCGGTGGAGGTGTCGCCCTGCACGAATGTCAGCGCCGGAGCGACGCGCGCGAGCAGCTCGTCGAGTGCGACGAGCGCGCGCGCGGTGAGCTCGGCCAGCGACTGGTCGCGGGTCATCAGCGCCAGATCGTGGTCGGGCGACAAATCGAAGTGCGCGAGCGCCTGATCCAGCAACTCGCGATGCTGCCCGGTGGCACACACCTGCACGTCGAGTACGCCGGTCGCACGGAGGCGTTGAATCACCGGCGCGAGCTTGATCACTTCGGGCCGCGTACCGACGACCACGAGGACTCGGGGTCGACTCACGAACGCGCTCCCACTCGCACGGCATCGGCACCGCGGCGCCAGAGCCACGCCGCGAGATCGCCGGCGCCGAGGCCGGTGTCGTCGAGGAACTGTGGCGCGTGGCGAATTCCGTGCGGAGCGAGGAGCGATAGCCAGAAGGCGCGCGCGCGCGCGTCCGTGAGGCGCCGGCGCGCCGCGATGCGCTCTGCGGGGTCGAGCGGACAGTCGGGGTGCGCGAGCGCCTCGAGCTCTACCTCATGATGCATCGCGAGCTTCCGGCCTGGCGGGTCGTAGCGTTGCTCCTGCGCGGCGTGTTGCCGGTCCCACACGAGGTCCGTCGGCATCGTCGCGAGCGGATACTGGCGAGCCAGCGTGAGCCAGAGCTCGTGATCGCCGACCTGTCGCCTGCCGGAAAATCCACCGACCGCCTCGAATGCGGATCGACGAATGATGGCCGAGCCGGGTGCCCGACCGAATAAGTCCTGACCGAAGAAATGCTCGCGATACGACTCGGTCGGCGTGAGTCGCCGCGGGTTGGGACCGGCGGGGTGGGGCAGCTCGGACAAGCCAAAGCCGGCATCGGGATGCGCATCCATACACGCCGCCATCACCGCGATGGCGTGCGGATAGAGAACGTCATCCGAATCCACGTACTTGAGGTAGACGCCGCGCGCGTAGCTCGCGGCACGGTTGCGGTTCGGATAATCACCGAGGTTGACGTCGTTGACATACACGCGGGCGCGACGGTCGATCGCCGCATAGCGCTCCGCCACCGCGCGCGTCCCATCGCTCGAGCCGTCGTCCACCACGATGAGCTCGAGCTCGTCGTACGAGGATCGCAGCACGCTCTCGATCGCCTCGGCGATGTAGCGCTCGCGGTTGTACGCGGTCATGAGAATACTGACAAGAGCTCGGCCGGAACTCATGGATCGCCCGCGTGGTTTCTACGACTTTGCGTCGAGCGCGACCACGCCGGGCGGCGCCTTTTGCGGGATCGGCGGGGTGCCACAATACCGCTGGTGCATGCCGTCGAGCGTGTCGCGGCCCCGCGCGGCCGCTCGGCGAAATGTCCGGGTCGCGCGCCAGCGTGCGCCATGAAGCCGCGCGTTGTAGACGACCCACGTCCAACGCTCGCTCCACCGCAGATCCGGCACCCTGAACAAGAGTCGCAGCGCGTCGTACGTCACCGGACGCACCAACCGCGGCGCATCATACAAATATCCAAATTCCCGATATCGAAAGTACATCGTCGTGACGGCGAGCCGGAACGCGTACTCGGCGGTTTCGCGATGATAGTGATGCACGCGCGCGCCCGGCTCGTACACGAGCGCATGGCCGGCACGCAGCGCATCCTTCGCCCATCTGCCGTCTTCGCCGTACGTCGTGCGGCGGAATGGAATGTCGAGCAGCACGGCGCGCCGATACAGCGCGCAGACGTTGTCCCAGCCACAGGCGCGACGTTTCGCATCGGGCGCTTGGCGGTCGAATTCATCCGCCGACTCGAACTCGAAGCGCGCCGCGTTTGGCTCGTCGATCGGCCGGAACCACTGGAGCGGATTCTTGTCGCGATGGTGCGGGACCACTTGAGTGCCGCACACGCCGGCGACTCGGTCATCGCTGAACCCGGCGAGCAATCGCTCGACGCAGAACCGATCCGCCGGATGCGCATCTCCCACCGTCAGGAGGACGAGGTCGCCGCGCGCGGCTCGCACCCCGACGTTGCGCGTCTCTCCGTGATTGAACTCGGCTGGCTCGATCGGAATCACGCGCACCTCGGGAAAGCGCGCGAGAATCTCGAGTGTGCCATCCGTGGATCCGGAATCCAACACGATGATCTCGTGGATCGCGACCGTCTGCTCGAGAAGGCCGCGAATGCACGCTTCGATCTGACCGGCCTCGTTGCGCACCGGTATGACGACCGAGATCAGCGGCGCCGGCCCCACGGCGCCATTCGACGAAACCGCCATCGTCTTCGAGATTCGCGATCTCTTATAGATGAAACCGACGCAGCGCGGAGTCCAGCTCCGCGGCGGTGCCGATGTCCATGTAGCGACCGTCCGGAAATGCGCATCCTTCGATGTGCAGTCCCTGGCCGAGGGCATGATTGAACACGTCGCCAAGCACGGCCTCGCGGTCGGCGGTCGGTCGGTCGGCAAGATACTCGCGCATGATGCGGGTGAACGCGGGCGACCAGCAGGCGCACCCCCACATCCACTCCAACGCGGATTCCTGCGGCTTGTCGATCGTGTTCGTGACGCGACCCGCCGCGTCCAGCTCGACCATCCCGAACTTCGACGGATTGTCCGTCTGGAAGAGCCCGAGCGTCACGTCCGCACCGGCGCGACGGTGACGCTCGAGGAGCCTCGTGAACAAGTCGTGCGGCTCCATGATCGTGTCGGGCATTCCGAACACGACGGTCGCCTGCTCCGTCCACGGCGCAGCGATGGTCAGCGCGCCCGGCATTCCGGTGAGTCGCTCCTGAAACAGATACGCGACGTCGACGCCGAACCGACTGCCGTCGCCGTAATACGTCATGATGTCGGCCTTGCCATCGCCGAGAATCAAGTACAGTTGGCGCGCTCCGGCGCGGATCATGTTCTCGACGAGATACTGACTGACGACCTTGGGACGTCGCTCCATTTTCCCGCCGACCATGTAGTCCTGGTAGCCGATCGGAAAGAGCTCTTTCGGACACGGAAACGGTGCGAGCCGGGAGCCGCGTCCGGCAGCGGGAACCAGACCGACGAGCAGCTCCGAATCAGACATGCGCCGATGGAGCCATGGCCCATTCCGGTGTTACGCGAGCCGGCGTCGTAGAGTGAGCAAGCCGCCCGAGCGAGGACGGCGCCTGAAACGCGTCGGCGACTCGGGACGCGTAGCGCTTGAGCGGAGAGATGCGAACGAGCCGCGTTCGATGAAGCCGCACGTAGCGACGCAAGCCCTGCAACTCCTCGGGCGCGAAGATGGCCTCGCGGCCAGCCCAGGCGACGAGGTCGCGAGCGAGGTCGAAGTGCCGGGCTCGCGCGACCCCTGTGATGATCTCCGCCGTCATGAAGCGAAGCTGCGGCAGGCGATCGGCCTGACCATTGTCGCGCAGCAACCGCGCCGCAAGCCGCACGACTTCAGCGCGACTCACGAATTTCTCGCGCGCGAAAAAATCGCCTCGACTGAGGCTCGCCGGCGATCGGCGAATGTGCAGATCGGGAGGCAGATCGAACCGTGTGACGTAGCGGTAGCGCTGAATGTAGAATCGGAAGAACAGCTCGATGTCCTGCCAGAGCGCGAGCCGTTCGTTCCAGCCGCCCACACTCAGCATCGCGTCGCGCCGGAAGAGAGGGCCAGTCCCCTGGCAGACCGCGTCCTGATGAAACTGTCGAGTCAACTCGTCCTCGGCCGTCTGGACGTTCCACCACAGATCCAGATCGCCCGGCACGTCGTGAAAGAGGAGCGCGGGGAAAATGATGAAATCCGCATCAGGATTCTCTGTCGCCGCGGTAAGCCGCTGCGCGACACAGAAAGGCGCGACGATGTCGTCCGTGTCGAGGAACACGAGATAGTCGCCACGCGCATTGTCGACGGCGACATTCCGGCACGTGCAGGCGCCCTTGGGGCCGCGCGTCCGAGCGATCGGACGAATGCGCGCATCGCGCGCCGCGTACGAGTCGATCACGGCAGCCGAGTGGTCTGTCGAGCCATCGTCGACGATCACCGCTTCCCAGCGCGGGTCCGTCTGCGCCAGGAGCGAGTCGAGCGTCTCGGCGACCAGATCGGCGCGGTTGAACGACGGGATGCAGAAGGTGACTTGGCGGCTTCGAACATCTCTCGTCATAGAAAGACTAAGCTCGCGCTCAGAACACGAGTCCATCGTGAGACCGACCAGCGGCATGCTCGCGGTACCACGGCTGGTCCGCGACGAGGCGGTTGGCGGAGTTGATGGCATCCGCAATCGCCTCGTTCTCCGGGACGTAGGTCGTGGTGAGATAATCGGGGACGTAGTCGCATTCCGCGCCGCCGGGGTGCAGCGCCTTGGCAACCAACGAATCCGTCACTAGCTGGATCGAGTTGTTGCACTCGACATACGCTCGTCCGGCTTCAGCAAGCCGAATCCGGAGACCGCGATCGGTAAGTAGCTCTCGCAACCGCGTCGCGATGTTGTGCTGATCGATCGCGATGACAGGGGGACGAAAGCACGGCGGCGAGTCGCTCAAGTACCGCGTCGCGACGGCGCAGCCGCTGGCCATGGCCTCAAAGCCAAGCCACCCCGGACCATGCCCGACGAGTTCATCGACGACAACATCCGCGTCAGCGAGCTGATCGAGAAGCGTGCTGTGCGCGACGTTGCGGACGGACACGAATTCGAAGTCTACGCCGTCCGCGCGCAACGCATCGAGCGCCCGCTCGATGACATCCGTTCCCTTCACGTGGGGAATACTCGGCGCGTGCAGTACTCGCGGCCGCTCGCGTCCCGGGACCGAGTACCGCATCGTCGAGAGTTCTAACGGCACCTGCAAGTGGTAGTAGGGCCGCAACGCGAGTCCCATCTGATCGGGCACTGAAAACAGGGCGTCTG
>Ga0068856_100002425_pt1 | contig 19186 bp, 19 predicted proteins | sample KBSCornC62_FD_66595 | JGI IMG/M metagenome (GOLD analysis project Ga0068856, IMG submission 66595) | Corn rhizosphere microbial communities from Kellogg Biological Station, Michigan, USA - KBS Corn C6-2 | ecosystem: Host-associated > Plants > Roots > Rhizosphere > Soil ...
TATATTATTGCTTGCCCTGGGGAGCGTATCAGTGCCAATCTCGTTGGTTCCACTATATTTGAAGTCAGCACCGCTTGTTATGTCTAAATATTTAGTCAGGCCATAATTAAAGACAGCTTCTGCATTTGTTATGCGGCCTTCGATTTTTTCGTGATAAGGCGTACTAAAATTTACCTCGTTGGGGAGATCATTAAAATTGTTCCGGACGTCGTTCTGGCTTAGGTTGAATTTTAAATCGCCTTTTTTAAGCGTCATTTTTGCGCCGATCCCCGCAAATAGAAAGGTATTGTTGTAAGTATAGTTTTTATCATCAGTAAAAGCACCGTATGGTAAATGTCCTTTGTCATAGGTTGTTTGAAGATTACCATTCAGACTAAATTTGTCGGTAATGCGCTGATTTAGATTTACGCTTGCAGAACGCACATGAAAATCATCATTTCTGAAACCACCTTTACCTGTGGTATCTGTTGCTGCCGGAAAGCCCCTTGAATCAGTATTTGATAAATTGACAGCAATTCCGGTATTTTTTAGTGTGCCGATTATCCCTGCAGATTCCTTGAGAGTGTTGTAACTACCTCCAGACAATTGTACGGATGTGTTTAGACCTTGTTTTTTTGCGTGTTTTGTAATAATGTTGATCACCCCGGCAACGGCGTCTGAGCCGTACAACGTTGAGCCGCTTCCCTTTAATATCTCAATATGATCGATCTGGTCAACCGGGAAAGCGTTCAAATCATAGCTTCCATCAGTTGAGCCTGCATTATTAACAGGAAAGCCATCAATCAAAACAAGGACATTACCACTTAAAGCACCATTGAGAAATACCGATGAACTGATACCGGGCGCGTTATTCGCTCCTGAAAAAGTAATGCCCGGAATGGTATTCAATAATTCAGGTAATGATTTGCCCTGCGAGCGGTTGATTTGATCGGCCGAAATGATGGTGACTACGCGGCCGGTTTCAGATAATTTTTTTGGTGAGCGTGTAGCTGTAACTACTACGGTGTCGAGTGCCCGGCTTTTCTCCTGGGCATACACAGTCGTGCTTAACGACGTGAGTTGTACAAGCCCCAGGCCTGCTGCAACAATTAAGAATTTTTTTTTCATGTTGTTGTGAGAATCATCCCCACAGCATACAGAAACGGATGTTTGAAATGGAAATACTACCGGTGAGCATTTCATTCAAGCCTCATTCCCCGAAAGCTATGAATAGTTCTGTGCTTTGGCAGGTCTTCTGACTTACTCCCTTCGGCCCGGCCTTCCCACCCGCTGGCTAGCGGACAGTGGCTATGAATGGGCTTCGGTTGCGGAGCTTACAGCTGCGGGACAGTCCGGGATTTGCACCCGGTTCCCTTTTAATCATTCAGCAATAGATTGCCGGATGAACCAAAAGCGGCGTAAAGGTAGGGTTTGGCGGGGGCATTTGCAAATGGCGTCAGTTGATTGGGTTAAGTGGTTGATTGAGTTGGGCTAGGTCGCAGATGCATGATTGATTTAATCTCTTAAAATTGTAACTTGATCAACTCAATAAAATTGATCTAACTCAATCGGCTACTCAATAATGAAACTTTATCTTACCTGTTTATTATCAATGCTTTCTGTAATCGCCTCAGCCCAGGAAATCGATACCATCTTCCTAAAAAACCTTCTTGAGTCGCATCGCGAGTTGTTCAACCACGTTTTGAATCACCCCACTCATAATGAGGTTCAAATACTCTACACACAGATAGACCGCGATGAAAACAATGTACCGCATTTCAAATCGTACAGTTACCGGCTCAATCCGAACCGCTACTTCTACCCTGCCAGCACTGTGAAGTTACCGACCGCCATTTTTGCGCTGGAAAAGATGAATGAAATAAATCTGGAGCCGTTACTTCTGCAGCAAAGGATTCTTTCATCAGAGGAGATCAAAAAATTCAAACCCGTAGGAATTAACATCAATTCCACTATGATCACTGACAGCGCTTTTGCAGGGCAAACTAAGGTAACGAAGGACACCTCGTCAAAAAATGGCCTGCCAAGTATTGAAAACTACATCAAGAAGATTTTATTAGTGAGTGATAATGATGCTTACAACCGGCTTTACGAATTTGTGGGCCGAGAGGAAATTAATCAAAAACTTAAGAAGTATGGTCTGAATGGAACCCGTATTATTGGCCGACTGGCTATTGGCGATAAAGGAGAAAGCACCAAGCACACTAACCCAATCGATTTTTATGATGGCAAAAAACTGGTTTACCATAAGCCAGCGCTTTATGATCCTAACGAATATCCTATGCATCCGGAACACATGATTATGGGTAAAGGCTATTTGGATAAAGACGATAAACTGGTGATGGAGCCGTTCGATTTTTCACATAATAACATTTATCCGCTTGCAGATCAGCAGGCGATTTTGAAAAGATTGCTTTTCCCTGAGTTGTATCCTGAAAACGAACGGTTCAACCTGACACCCGATCAATACAAGTTCATTTACAAATACATGAGCATGTGGCCGACCGAAAGCGAGCATCCAACCTATAGTCCGCCCGAATATTATCCGGCTTACTGCAAATGGCTGCTTTATGGGGGCGATAGCTTGGCGGTGATCAATCCGGATATTCGTATATTCAACAAGATCGGTGATTCGTACGGATATGACATTGACAATGCTTACATCGTCGATTTTAAAAACAAGGTTGAATTTATGCTATCGGCTGTCGTGCAGTCCAATGATGACGAAATCTATAATGACAATAAGTACGAATATAAAACTGTGTGCCTGCCTTTTATGCGCGATCTTGCGCAGACGATTTACCAACTGGAACTCAAACGCGAAAAGAAGCATTTGCCCGATCTGAAGAAGTTTAAGTTTAGCTACTAGTCGGTATTTCAATATTTTTACAGAATTGATAAATAGTTTAAGCAAACAGTTATTTGTTTATGGAATTATTTCAGAAGTCGCCTGCTAAATTCCTGCTTCTCCCACGTATCATCCTGGGGACAGTCTTCCTTTCCGAAGGCATTCAGAAATTTGTAACACCAGTTGAAATCGGACCAGGGCGATTTGCTAAGATCGGGTTTTCGCATCCCGAATTCTGGGCTTATTTTACCGGTTCATTTGAAATCATCTGTGGGGTATTGATTCTGGCGGGTATTCTGATTCGTTTTGCTGTTATCCCCTTGCTCATCATTATGATTGTGGCATTTGTCGCGACTAAAATGCCTATTTTGGAACACAAGGGTTTCTGGGCCTTTGCTCACGAATACAGGACCGATTTTGCCATGACTCTTCTAATTATTTTGTTACTGAAATATACTTTTCGTAAAAACCCCATCGGCCCGCAGGCGTTTTAAAGGAAATCGCCTTTTATGAAAAACACCGGAATTGATGAAAGCCGCCGCGGCTTCATTGGGACAACCATTAAACTTACAGCCATATCAGGAGTAGCAGGCATCGCGATGTTATCTGGTTTTAAAGCTGATGACGAGGATAAAAAAGTATCACCGCCGGAAGATCTTATGCAAGAACACGGGTTGCTGAACAGAGTTTTACTGATCTATGATCACTGCCGGCAGCACCTGGAAAGTAAGCGAAAATTCCCTATTGTAGCGTTGGCCAGTGCGGCTGATGTTATCCGAAAATTTGTTGAGGATTACCATGAAAAGCAGGAGGAAAACTATTTGTTTACGCGATTTCGTAAGGCAAATACGATGACAGAATTAGTTGACACGCTCTTAAAGCAACACAATGCAGGACGTACATTGACAGACCAGGTTATGCAGCTGACCAAATCGCGCAATCGGACTGATAGTGAAAACCAGAAACTACTCCAGGTGCTTACCAGTTTTAATGTAATGTACCGCCCTCATGAAGCTCGCGAAGATACGGTGCTGTTCCCCGAATTCAGGAAGATCGTCTCGCAACATGAGTATGATGCCCTGGGTGAAGAATTTGAAAACAACGAACACAAGCTTTTTGGTGAAGACGGTTTCGAACACATGGTTGATAAAGTTGCTATGATTGAGAAATCGCTTGGGATTTACGATCTGGCGCAGTTTACGCCGAAGGTCTAACAATAACTTAATAAAAGATCAATATTTTAGCTGCTCATTTTGCTCCCTTGGCTGATAACAAATCACAATTACGCGAAGTATCTAAAGTTTTCCTGAAGCTGGGCTTTATTGGCTTTGGCGGTCCGGCTGTGCACATTGCCATGATGGAAGAGGAAATAGTACGCAAACGGCAATGGATGACGCACGAACGTTTTCTTGATCTTATTGGCGCTACCAATCTTATTCCCGGCCCTAACTCCACAGAAATGGCGATTCACTGCGGTCATGAACGCGCCGGCTGGAAAGGTTTATTGGTAGCGGGAGCCTGTTTTATACTGCCCGCTGTATTTCTAACGGGCATAGTAGCCTGGGCTTATAAAAACTATGATCAACTGCCGCAGGTGGCCCCCTTTATTTATGGTATTAAGCCAGCAATTATCGGTATCGTTGTTGCGCTGATGATAACCCTGGGGCGTAAAGCACTAAAAAACATTGAGTTGGGTATTATCGGCGTTGCCTGTGTCGTGCTGGCGATATTGGGTATTAATGATCTTTATATCTTATTCGGAGCCGGTTTACTCGGTATATTGATCCACCTTGCGAAGCAGAAATCGCAAGCTGTGCCGGTTATCCTGCCGCTGATGCTGCTTGCCGAAATACGTCCCCCATCCAGTTGGCGGATATTCTGGATCTTCCTCAAAATCGGCTCGATACTTTATGGCAGCGGCTATGTGCTTTTCGCATTTCTTGATTCCGAATTGGTTAAAACTGGGATGCTTACAAAACATGTATTGATCGATGCTATTGCGGCGGGGCAGTTTACTCCGGGTCCAGTGTTTTCTTCTGCAACATTTATCGGCTGGCAAATGAACGGGATCAAAGGCGCAATTGGCGCTACAATCGGGATTTTTCTGCCATCATTTGTGTTTGTGGGCTTGTTGAATCCACTGGTTAAACGTCTGCGCAAATCAAAAACCATGTCGGTTTTTCTGGATACGGTTAATATGGGATCTATCGCACTCATACTGGCAATTTGTGTGGATATGGGCCGATCATCGATTTATGATTGGAAGACTATTTTGATCGCAATAGCCGGATTTGCTGTTTCTTTTTATTTCAGGAAAGTAAATAGTGCTTTTGTGGTATTGGGCGGGGCTTTGGTTGGATACCTGCTTTGGTTAGTGTGAGGAGGCCAGCATATTTTGGCTGCTTATAAGTATTTGAAATTCGGATTCTGGTATCGAGCCTATGACCTCTCCTTTCATTATTATCGCAACATAGTCGCCGGTTTTGTGAAGTTGGAGCCTGCCTTTAAACAGGTGCGTGTCGGTCTGTTGAAGAAATTGGTTTAATTCAGAAACAGTCACCTTGTGGCAAACCAATTCCGCATTATCATCTAATATAATTAGCCTGAACCGTTTAGTTTCCGCCTCGACTACTAATGAATATCCACCATCGAGTTTAATGCTACCCATTGTGTTTATGACGGAATATTTTTTCTCTAATCAATTTCTGATCAAAATATTGAATGGCGATAAAAACGATCGGGAGTAAAAGCAATACCCATTTAAATTTCAATAGCGACGACTCCTGGGCAGGATTTGAAACCGATAGGGCGAAACATGCAACAGCTATCGCTACAATGAATAAAGCACAGGCGATCAAAGTAAATTTCAAATCGTTACTGCGCTTGGTTTCAGCCTGGATGCGGCGGACTACTTTTGTCGAAAAATCATAGGGCAAGCCTTTTTCAGGCTCTTTATCTAATGCTTCAAAAAGCGTACGGTATGTTTTAGCATCCTTATCCAAAGAATCATTTTCAGGTAGTTGAGGCTTATGCTCAAACCATTGCTGTAATTCGTCGTCATTCATTTCCTTCATAACACTTCGTCTTTTAAATAGACCTCTAATTTTTCCTTCAGCAATTTTCGCGCCCTGAAGAGGTAATTCTTAACCGTTCCCTCCGGCATACCGGTAATCTCTTCGATTTCAAGATACGAAAATTCGTTCAGGTGAAATAAAGTCAGCACCGTTCTATATTTCTCCGGTAGCTGCAGTATCAATTGTTCAACATAATTTGCGGTGTCCTTTTTGGTTAACAACTGCTCGGGCGAATCCGCGGTAAAATGATAGTTTTCTATATCGTCGGGATATTCAGATGCCTTTTCACGGTTGTATTTTCTCAGATAGTTGATCGCTGTCAGGTAAGCAATCCGTGCAATCCACGTCGATAACCTGGATTGGAAATTGAAACGCTCCAGGCTTTTATGTACTTTGATAAATACCTCCTGGCAAATATCCTCAGCAGCGTGGTCATCCTTTACCAAACGATGTATCACATAAAAAATCAACCGCTCGTATTGCTTCACCAACGACTCAAAGGCTCGTACGTCGCCACGCAATACCCGGGAAACTACTTCCTTTTCATCGAGCATATATTATTAGTCAACGCTTGCCTGATAAAGGTTGCAAAAAATAATTAAAAATATCCTGCAACCTTTCTGCAACCGGCGCTGACTACTGTGTGATTTTTAACTAATTTTAAAAGAAATGTTGGGACATATTTTCGTATTCATAACAATGATCATAATCGTCATTGTTATCGCAGTAGTCATCATAAGCTGGTACAACTATAGATTGAAGAAACGCATCATCGATGCCGGTCCAATTGACAACGACGCAATTAAATTTCTAAAGCGCTTAACCGACACTGGTTCTGAGCAATTAAAGTGGGGCTGTATATTGTTTATGAGCGGTTTTGGCCTGGTTGTCCTTCAGTTTTTGCCTTATGATGACGAGTCATCCCTGCCATACGGCCTCGAGATCATGTTCATCGCAGCCGGGTTTTTGATCTATTACTTAATTATCCGCAAGCGAGAGATTTAATTTCTTACTCGCCGTTGCCGGCCCAGGCGACAAAATCAATAAGCTTTTAAACTTAAATTTTAAAAGGCCATATGGCCGTGGCTAGGCCTTTGCCCAAATTTCAATGCTGAAACCAGATGAAAAATATCTTTATACTTATTTCCAGCGTTTTGCTGCTCCTCTTGAGCTTAAATGCGATAGCTCAAAATAGCCAGGTCTATAAAATTGATGGTATAATAGTCGATTCAGTATCGCAAAAGCCTTTAGACAAGATCGAAATCGCGTTAACCGGCAATGACATTTCGCCGCAAAATATAGCAACGAACATCAATGGAAAATTTGAATTTACGATTGATAAAAACACTTTATGTAAACTCAATATCCATCTGGTTGGCTATAAATCCGAGAAGATCATTTTTCAACTTAAGGGTGATACAAACCTGGGAAGAGTCACTTTAAAACCGGAGATGAAGAGCCTTGGCGAAGTGCAAATTCAAGCCTCCCGCCCCCTCATTCAGCAAAAACCCGGTAAGATCATTTACGATATGCAGGCTGATCCGGAAAGCAAAGCCAAAAGTCTGCTGGACATGCTGCATAAGATTCCTTTTATTACTGTTGATGCGGATGATAATGTTTCACTTAAGGGAAACACCAACTTCAAGGTATTTATAAATGGAAAGCCGTCAGCGATGATGGATAACAACCTGAAGGCAGTATTGCGCACGATGCCGGCTTCTTCTATCCAGCGGATTGAGGTAATTACCAATCCTCCCGCAAAATATGATGCTGAAGGAGTTGGCGGCATCATCAATATCATTACGGTGAAGAATGTCGACAACGGGTATCGTGGCAACCTGAACGTGAGTGAACGTTTCCCCGATGGTGGGCCTGATGCAGGCAGTTCAATTACTGTGAAAGATGGAAAATTCGCGATGAATGCGTACGGCGGTTTGGGTGTCTATGATGACCGCCAAACCAACTTTTCCAATAGCCAGCAAAGTTCTGGAAATGATGCGACATTGCTCGATCAAAACGGTTACAAGCACAACAACAACCGGAACGGTTATATTGGAACCGAGCTAAGCTATGAAGTCGATTCGCTGCATTTGTTATCCGGGCAGTTTAGTTACAATGGCTACCATAACGATGGCGCCAGTTTTCAATCGTCCTTACTTACCGGAGCTTCGGGTGTTCTACAGGGCTACGATATCAATAACGATAATAACAGCCATGGCCACGGAGGCGACGCTTCTGTCAATTACCAGTTAGGGTTTAAAGCCGATAAAAACAGATTGCTAACCTTTTCATACCGATATGCCGGCTATAAAAGCAATGCGTTTAGTGCACTCAGCCTTGCCAATGAGGTCAATTACGCGACACCTGATTATCAGCAGTCCAATAGTGCCAGCACTTCCGAACATACTTTCCAGGTGGATCTCAATTATCCCGTTAAAAAGGTGATGATCGAAGCCGGCGCAAAAGCCATCCTGCGTTCCGACCGTAGTAATTCACAATACCTGCAAATTGATTCTGCTTCAAATCAATACCAGCCTGTTGCAAACCTGGCCAACCAGTTTTATTACACCCAGGATGTTTACAGCCTGTATAACTCCTACCAGTTCAATTTGCAAAAATGGAATTTCAGCGCGGGGCTTCGGGCGGAAGAAACGGTAATTGATGCGCACTTTTTATCAAGCAACTCTTCGGTAAGTTCCAACTATTTAAATGTTGTACCCTCAATATCAATCAATCATCCACTGGGTTCCGGAGGTTTGGGCCTGGCCTTCAATCAACGTATCCAGCGGCCGGGCATCTATCGTTTGAATCCTTTTGTTGATCGTTCTAATCCCAATTTCGTCGTAACCGGTAACCCGCGATTAAAGCCTAACGCCGTGAATGCCGCACAGCTAAATTATAGTACAGGCAATTCAGGGAAGGTATCCTTATTTGTAGCAACCGACTACATCTTTGTCAATAATTTTACCGTCCCGGTAACAAATTTCGATCCTGCGACGCAGATCACCACTGTCACTTATCAGAATTCAGGACACGGTCACGGGATGGATTTTATATTTAACCTGAACTATAACGTTACCCCGAAATACAGCATCAGCTTTAACAGCAACTCAACCAAGTTTTCGCTGACCCAGGCCGGTGATAATACTGCGGCTGCTTCACTGGACCGCTGGATGACAATGGAAGAGTTATCTAGCTCGGTAAAGCTGGATAAGGGCTGGAGTTTTAATGCCTCAGTGAGATATAATGGCCTGGCACCTACTTCGATACAAGGCTATACCAGCGCCTATTTCAGCTCGAATGTGGGTTTAAATAAAGAGATCGTGCAGCACAAGCTTTATTTTGGCATGTCGGTAAATAATCCGTTCACCAAATTCAGGAACATCGTCAATATAACCAATGGCCCTGATTTTGTCGAGAATAATATTAACCAAGCCTATTTCCGGTCGGTTAGCGTGAGCTTAAATTACAATTTCGGAAAGCTGAATGGCGATGTGAAGCGGAGCCGCAAGAGCATCAATAACAACGACTCGAACAACAATAAGGGGCTGTGAAATGCCCGCTAAACAAAAAGACCCGCTAAATCAGCGGGCCTTTTTCTATCTGTTGTCCTCACAAACAACAATCAATTTACTTTACAGCATCAACAACTGCTTTGAAAGCATCTGGATGATTCATCGCTAAGTCAGCTAAAACCTTACGGTTCAGGCCGATTTCTTTTGCGGCAAGCTTACCCATCAATTGTGAGTAAGAAATACCGTGCTGACGAGCACCTGCGTTGATACGCTGGATCCATAAAGCTCTGAATTCTCTTTTTTTGGTTTTACGGTCGCGGTAAGCGTACTGTAAACCTTTTTCAACGGTGTTTTTTGCGACGGTGTAAACCTTACTGCGTGAGCCATAATAACCTTTGGCTAGGTCCATCACCTTTTTCCTGCGTCTTCTCGACGCTACTGCGTTAACTGAACGTGGCATCTTTTTTCTTTTTTGGTAGTGAGTGTCAGTTTACTAACTGATCTTTCATACTCTAATACCTGGTTTTAAACTCTGTTAATTACTTCCCGATAGCAAGCATACGCTTTACATTGCCCATATCAGCATCAGAAACGAGGCTGGTGTGAGTCAGGTTACGCTTACGTTTGGTCGACATCTTGGTTAAGATGTGGCTTTTGTATGCGTTCTTTCTTGCAATTTTACCGGTTCCAGTAAGCGTGAAACGCTTTTTAGCACTGGAATTGGTTTTCATTTTTGGCATAACCGTGTTTATCTATTTTATTTAATTAATTCTTCTTTTAAAGTGAAAGGTTAAAGGCGAAAGGTTTAAACCTAATCACTAATAACTAATCATCAATCTCTATTTCTTAGCGCCTTTTGAAGCTACGGTCAAAAACATCCTTTTGCCTTCAAGCTTTGGCAATTGTTCTACTTTACCAACCTCTTCCAATGCCTGTGCAAAACGTAGCAGCAATATTTCACCCTGCTCCTTGTAAACTATCGCACGACCTTTGAAATGAACGTAGGCCCTAACCTTTTCACCAGCTTCAAGGAACTTAATAGCATGTTTCAATTTGAAATCGAAATCATGATCATCTGTATTAGGCCCGAAGCGGATCTCCTTGATAACCGTTTGTTTCGAATTGCTCTTAATCTCCTTCAGCTTTTTCTTCTGTTCGTAGATAAACTTATTATAGTCAATTATCTTACAAACCGGAGGAACAGCGTTTGGCGATATCTCAACAAGGTCCAACTCCTGTTCCCTGGCCATGGCTAATGCTTCCCTGGTAGGATACACACCTTGCTCCACGTTGTCCCCTACTAAGCGAACTTCTGGAACCCTGATGAATTCGTTAATGTTATGTTCGGCTTCCTTTTTCTTGAAAGGTGGCCGTGGTCCTCTGTTAAAATTTGGTCTTCCTAATGCCAAGTGTTATATAGTTATTTCTTTTATTATCTGGTTTTTAAACTCTTCGATCGTCATACTGCCCAAATCTCCCTGACCATGCTTGCGCACCGAAACCAGCCCTTCGGCAGCTTCTTTTTCGCCTACTATCAGCATGTAAGGGATTTTTTTGATTTCAGCATCGCGTATCTTTCGACCTATTTTCTCGTCTCTGAAATCAATTAGCCCGCAAATATCGGAATCTTTTAATATATCAGAAAGTTTTTTTGCATATTCTTCATATTTTTCAGATATGGGCAGGATGGTGAATTGCTCGGGCGATAACCACAACGGGAAGTTGCCGGCACAATGCTCGATCAATACCGCCACAAAACGCTCCAATGACCCAAATGGCGCACGGTGGATCATCACCGGGCGATGCTTTTGATTATCGCTGCCAGTATATTCCAATTCGAAACGTTCAGGCAGGTTATAATCCACCTGAATAGTGCCTAATTGCCATTTACGACCCAGGGCGTCCTTTACCATAAAGTCTAGCTTAGGGCCGTAAAAAGCGGCTTCGCCAAGCTCAACTACAGTTTTTAAGCCTTTTTCCTCGGCGGCCTCGATAATGGATTGTTCTGCTAATGCCCAGTTTTCGTCGGTACCGATGTATTTGGCTTTATTTTCAGGGTCGCGTAGCGAGATTTGTGCAGTATAATCCTCAAAACCTAAAGCCGAAAATACATACAACACCAAATCAATCACCTTCTTAAATTCTTCCTTCACCTGATCAGGGCGGCAGAATAAGTGCGCATCATCCTGTGTAAAGCCACGAACACGGGTTAAACCGTGCAGCTCGCCGCTCTGCTCATAGCGATAAACCGTACCAAATTCAGCATAACGAACCGGCAGATCTTTATACGACCGCGGCTTTGTTTTATACATTTCGCAGTGATGCGGGCAGTTCATCGGTTTCAGGAAAAACTCCTCGCCTTCCTGCGGTGTTTGTATCGGCTGGAAACTATCCTTACCGTATTTCTCATAGTGACCAGAAGTCACGTACAAATTTTTATGCCCGATATGTGGGGAGATCACTTGCTCATACCCAGCTTTAACCTGCGCTTTACGCATAAAATCCACCAGGCGCTCGCGCAAGGCGGTACCTTTCGGTAGCCACAATGGCAGGCCCATGCCCACTTTTTCCGAGAAGGCAAATAGCTCCAACTCCTTACCCAGCTTGCGGTGATCGCGTTTTTTTGCTTCTTCTATCAGGTGCAGGTATTCTGTAAGCTCACTTTGTTTTGGGAAAGTAACCGCATAGATACGGGTCAACTGTTTCCTGGTTTCATCGCCGCGCCAGTATGCACCGGCAACATTCATCAGCTTTACAGCTTTAACGAAACCTGTATTTGGTATGTGCGGGCCGCGGCATAAGTCAGTGAAGTTACCTTGTGTATAGAAAGTGATGGAGCCATCAGGCAGGTCCTTGATCAGGTCCAGCTTGTACTCATCGCCTTTTTCGGTGAAATAGTTGATAGCTTCGGCTTTGCTCACCGGCGTGCGGATATATTCCTCGCGCTGTTTGGCCAGTTCAAGCATTTTATCTTCGATCTGCTTGAAATCATCCGAAGAAAATTCTCTGTCGCCGAAATCTACATCGTAATAAAAACCGGTTTCAATGGCCGGACCGATACCAAATTTGGTGCCCGGATACAACGCTTCAAGCGCCTCGGCCATCAAGTGCGCCGATGAGTGCCAGAACGTAGCCTTACCATTGGTATCGTTCCAGGTCAATAATTTAACGGAAGCATCATGCTCAATCGGGCGACTTGCGTCCCAAACCTGCCCGTCAACTTCGGCTGCTAATACGTTTCGTGCTAAACCTTCGGAGATCGACATTGCGATCTGCGCGGAAGTGGTTCCCTTACCGTACTCTCGAACGGAACCATCAGGAAGTGTAATGTTAATCATCTACAACTATGATTTAATGTTCAAAAAAATATTCATTCAGATCAGCTACCAGGTGATCTTTAATTTCGAAGAGCAAAAATAGAATTATTTTGGGATTACACGGATTTCGTGAAGGTTAATCTTCTCGCCATTTCTTTTTGTAATTCTCCCGCACATGCTGACTGATATAAGTACCCAGCCCACACCCCTGCAAGGCAAGCTCCTGCATGTTTTTTACGTGCCGGGCACCCGGTTTATCGGAATCATATAAATAACGCCACCCTTCTGCAAATAGCACGGTTATGGAGTCATGACCCAAATTATAAGCAATGACGCCGGTTGTGTGGCCATCGTCCGGATAGCGATGCATTTTTTGTTTGATAGGCATAAACCAAACACAGCAAAAAGGCAGCCACGATTTAAATTATCGGAAAAAGAAATCAGCCGGCTATCCCCAGGTATTTCTCCTTGATCAGGTTATAATGGTGCAACTCATGTCCGGCAATATGATAAGCCAGTGCACGAACGGTCGCATCATTAAAGGTGCCTGTCCCATGCCCCATCCGCATTAACGAATCTTCGGGCAAACCATTAAATAACGCGATGGTCGACTTTCTCACTGCCTCATATTCTTCAAAAATATTGTCGAGATCACGACTATCAGCTTCCGAATATTTAGCATATTCATCCTGGTCAAAGCCAATCAGGTTATTCTTTTCGTTGCGGGCAAAACGGAGTGCACGGTACGAGAAAATCCGCTCATCGTCCACAATATGTACCAGCGTTCCTTTGATACTCCATTTTCCGGGAGCATACCGGTAATAGAGTTTCTCTTCCGGCAGCGAATAAATGAGCTCCTTAACCATCACAAAATTGTCCCACAGATGCTTAAGGATCAAACCATCTGCCGGAAGCAGTTTCATATACATGATAGCATAAGGCGGATACTCGCCCGGCTGCGGCGGCTCAATTATTCTCATGACTATTATAGATTATTATTTCCCAATTAACATTCCGCAATTGGCATTCCGAACTCCGCATTCAAACATTCCCCCACCCATGGGCCAGTACATCGGCCAGGTGCATGGTTTTTATTGGCAGTTCGTTTTTATCGATATAGCCTTGCAGATGCAGCAAGCACGAATGATCGGTTGAGATGATATACTCTGCTCCCGCTGCCAGCGCATTGTCAACCTTTTGTTGAGCCATAGCGGTCGAAATAGCTTCGAACTTCACTGCAAAAGTTCCGCCGAAACCACAGCAGGTTTCGTTATCTTTTAAATCAACCAGTTCGAGCCCATGAACTTTGCTCAATAAATGCCTGGGTTCCTCTTTAATATGACACTCGCGCAAACCGCTGCAGCTATCGTGATACACCGCCCGCCCGTCCAGCTCGGCACCGAAATAATCAAACTGCAGAATATTCACCAGGAAATCAGAAAGCTCATAAATATTGCCCTGTATGGCGCGGCACTTATTGTGAAGCGTGGTATTGGTAAACAGATCATTATAATAGTTCTTCACCATGCCTGTGCATGAGGCCGAAGGCGTCACAATCACGCTGTCCTCCGCAAAGCCTTTCAGGAACTTAATTCCCACTTCTTTGGCATCATCCCAGAAACCGGCGTTAAATGCAGGCTGACCGCAACAGGTTTGTTCCGGGTTATAGCTTACGGTACACCCCGCCTTTTCCAGCACTTTAACCACATTCCACGCCGTCTCTGGCGCCAGCTGATCCATAAAGCAGGGTATAAACAATTCCGTTTTCATCCGGCTGCTAATTTGCTAAAAAGTTGCGAGTTGTGGGTGATGAGTTTTGAATTAGCGAGGCGGGTGGCGCATGGCGCGAGGCGTGGACGATCTATCGGTAAATACTGCAATGCTAAAATCCGGTTATCTTACTAATTAAATCTTTCGGACTTTCCGACTTAAATACACTAAGTGTTCATCCCCGCGCGCCCGCCACCCCCTATTTTTTTGTAAACACCTGATAAACAACCCATCCAAAATTCACAATTCGCAAAATCGAGGCAAAACCCCCTATTTTCGTGAACATGGTTGGGGTTAGAGATTAGAGACTGGAGATTAGTGTTAGCAAAGCCTTCAATCTCTACTGACAAAACGATGCCACCATTGTTACACAGACATTAGGTATCTTTATAAACTCCATTACACCGAGCCCTTATTCACCATTCACTATTGACCACTCACAAATTCACCTATTCAATAATTCAATAACTCAATAATTCACCACTCACTATTGACCACTCACAAATTCACCCATTCAATAATTCAATAACTCAATAATTCAACAATTATGGATTACCCTCCTTTCAAACGCCCCGAAATCATCGAACAACTCCGCATCGAAGCCGGCTCGCAGGCGCCTCCCCGACCTACCCGCAAAGTCAAACGTCATCGCATCAATCCTGCCGATGCCCGCCATGTGTTTCATGTATGTACCGGCAACCGCTGGATGGACCTGGGCGAACGTGAACGAAAGCCGGGAATGCTCTTCGGCGAGTTCTGGTATCAAAATGAACTTTGCATCCTTTTTGCGGATACCAACGTGGGTAAATCCCTGCTTGCCGTGCAAATTGCCAACAGCATCACGCGCCGTAGCCCCATCCGGCCCTTTGCTCTCGGGACTCCCCGTTCAAAAGTGCTTTATATCGATTTCGAATTAAACACAGCCCAGTTCTGCGCGCGTTACAGTGATGAAAAATACAGTTATAGTTTTACCGACCTGTTTATGCGCGCCGATTTTGATCCCGGTTTTGAAATGCCCGACTACTGCACCTCGTACGATGATTTCATCATTGCCGGCATCGAATACAAAATACAGCTAACCAACCCCTCGGTGCTCATTATCGACAATATTACCTGTCTTCGCGGCGGCACCGAAAACTCTACTATTGCCCTGGCATTGATGAAACGACTAAAAGCGCTTAAAGACACGTACAAATTATCTATCCTGGTACTGGCGCACACACCCAAACGCCGCAATCCTTATCGGCCCCTTTTGGCCGAGGACCTCCAGGGCAGCAAACTCATCATCAATTTTGCCGACAGCGCATTTGCCATAGGACGCAGCACTATAGAAAAAGGCCTTCTTTATCTCAAACAGATCAAACAGCGAAGCTCCGCACAACTTTACGGCGAACACAACGTATGCCTTTGCCGCATTTACCGTCGTAGCGGTTTTCTCCGCTTCCGGTTTCTCGGCCACGGCGACGAAAAAGAGCACCTGCAGACTACCGCATTATCAAAACGGCAAATGTTACCCACAAAAGTTGTACGGCTGAGAGAAGCCGGATTTACTCAGCGCCAGATTAAAAAGCGGCTTAAAGTTTCGTTGGGATTGGTGAATAGGATGGTGAATAGTTAAAACTAATAATCTCGCTAAACTAATCGTTATGTGCGAAGCCTTCTATCAGCTTACTTTCTGATAATCAAAAAAATAGAAAAAAAACTATTGCAAATTTTAAACCAAACGCCTATATTCGATTCGGCCTTTGACGACTAATAGACCTTAATTAAAAGAACTTTATCAAAAGCCTGAATTTATTTAGCCCTTTCCAACCTATTGATTTAATAACGTTTTAATCAGCGGTGATAAAAATCATCGTTGGCATTTTTTGTTTTATATTCTTATTGCGGCAGACGCACGTGAATGTTGCGGGGGCGGGTTGTGCCGGTGTGATTCATGAAGATAATGTGGTGTTGATTATAGCGACTTGGTTGCTGAGTGCGTGCGCGTGCGCTTTGCAGATGCATGTTATGGCAAAATCTAATTCCAACTTATAAGCAAACTCAACCTTTTTTTAACCTAAGTCTAAAAAACCATGATCAGATTAAATTTATGCAGACAACTAACTTTGCTTGCATTTGCCTTAGTTGCCCCTGTGTTTTTGTATGGGCAAAACCCGAAGAGCTCCCTCGCTGCGAAACACGGCCACTCGGAAACGGCCTCCGCAGCAGCAAAAATCAAAAAACAGGCAGTTACCTTTAATAGTGTCGCTCCGGCGGCACCGGGTATAACCGATCACAACGACGTGCCGGTTTATAGTTCGACGGATGACCAGGCTGAAGTTCACATGTCTATTAACCCTAATAATCCGAGTGTTCTCGCGCTGAGCTTCAATAGCTATGTTTTTATCAGCGGAGTCGGTACGTACACTCAAAGTCATTATGTAAGCACAAACAGCGGGGCAGCATGGTCGGGTTCCGAAATTTATAACACATCTTCTCCGAGTGTTGGTGGAGATCCATCCACTGCAATCGATGCCAATGGAAATATATTTGTTTCGACAATGAAAAGTGACGTTAACGGTAATGATGTTGGTTATGAAATTATTAAATCTACAAATAACAGCACTTTTGGGAACCCAGTGCCAGCCGGAGGGCAATTCGAATTCGACAAGGAGATGATTGCCGCCGATAATCTTAGCACCAGCCCCTATAAAAATAATCTTTATTGTGCATGGACGGAGTTTACGACACCCTATGGGTATCCCATCGTGCGTTTTAATCGGTCGACGGATGGTGGAACCACTTTTTCAGCGATGACTACGTTAAAAAATGGCCCTGGTCAGGGAACAAATGTGCAAACAGGCCCCAACGGCGAAGTTTATGTCTGCTATGCGGATTATGGTCCCGGACCTGCGATGACTGAACCTGCAGATGGCTTAGGATTTGTTAAATCGACGGACGGCGGAGTCACATTTTCGGCTGCACAGGTGGTTGTTCCTTATGTCGGCATTCGTAAAACCGACGGGGGCGATCCTGCGTTCAACTATGTAGGCGTAAATGACTTTCCAAGTATGGCGGTCGATAAAAGTTCGGGATCTCACCGGGGCAGAATTTATGCTGTTTTTGCAGCCCAGCAAAACGGAAATGGCAAAGCAGTAATAGAGCTTACCTACTCCGATAACCAGGGGGCAAACTGGTCTTCACCGCAAATTATCAGCTTTAGTACGGCCACACAAAGTTTCTTCCCATGGATTGCCGTCGACCAAAGCGATGGCACACTCTTGGTCGCCTATTACAGTATCGATGGTGCCAACTTCCAGACAAATACTTACCTCGCCATTTCCGGGGATGGCGGCAATACCATCATTACCCAGAAAGTAAGCGATGTTTCGCATGTGACACAGCCTATTAACAATAGTCGCTACAGGACAGGATACGCGGGCGACTATATCGGCGTTGTTGCACAGGGCGGGAAGGCCTATGTTGGCTGGATGGATGAAAGAACAAATGTTTGGCAGGTTTATGTATCAGAGGTCGACTATCCAACAGCGCCGACGATTACAGGAACCAGCGCTTTTTGTACATCTTCAACACTTACCGCCTCGAGTGAGCCGACCGGTGCAACTATAACCTGGTCGGTTTCGCCATCAGGGGTTGTTAATATATCGCCCTCCGGCTACCAGGTAACAGCAACCAAGGTCAGCTCAAGTTCCACCCTTCTAAAGGCCACTGTTGTAACTGGGGCCGCCGGAACGATGACGCTGACAACCTACCCAATCATCACAGCGATATCGTCGCAAATGAGCGGTGCGTGTAGCAACGGGTATCAGTCCTGGTACGTGTCGGCTACAACAAACGGCATACCAGCTTCCAACTGGCAATGGACAGCCCCAACTGGTACTACCAGTACGTTTATCATTCAAAGTCCGAATTCGCAGTCTACCTATATTAGGGTAAAGGGTGGTGGTACGCCGCAAGTGAATTATACCGATGTCTGCGGGGATGTCTCTGCCAATGCGGGTGTCACCATTTACAGCCCTTGCACAGGTGCCTCAGCCGTGGTGATCTATCCCAACCCGGCAACCAGCCAACTGACAATCAAAAACGGCAATATCACGAGTCCATCAGATGCGGCGGCAAGCGGTCAAACAAGCTTAGCATCTCAAGCTTACTCAGTACAGTTGCTGGATGTAAACGGAAAGGTCCTGAAAACGGGGCAAAATACTAATGGCAATCAAAATGTTACGCTTTCAACGGGAGACCTGCAAGGAGGCACCTATTACCTGCATATTTTTCAACCTGGCCAGGATACGATTGAAAAACAGGTAATTATCCAGCGTTAGCTATATATTTATTCTACCGGCCTAAAAAATACTAAAATGCCTGCCCGATGGCTTATTGAGGTGGGCATTTTTTGTTTCCAGGCTACCACAAGCCCAATCTGTGACGGTTAAGGTGACGAAATATAGTTCGTCGGTTGAAGCATTACGTGCCATGAAATAAATATGGCAATTAATTTTTTTGAATGCGGCATTGTTTTTACTCGAGCGTGGACGCTCGAAACTTTGGGTGTTCAAGTGTGACACTTGAACAGGCGCGTATAATACGCGGATTTAAAATCCGAGAGTTACGCCAGATCGGGATTGCAAATCCCGACCAACCTTGAGCGAGATTTAGGTGTAA
>Ga0068856_100002427_pt1 | contig 19176 bp, 20 predicted proteins | sample KBSCornC62_FD_66595 | JGI IMG/M metagenome (GOLD analysis project Ga0068856, IMG submission 66595) | Corn rhizosphere microbial communities from Kellogg Biological Station, Michigan, USA - KBS Corn C6-2 | ecosystem: Host-associated > Plants > Roots > Rhizosphere > Soil ...
TGGCTTGCGACCGGGAAAAGGGAAGCGCGCAGGATCATCCCAGCTCAACTCCACCCGCCGTCGCGCCTGCGCCATTGAACCTCCCGCCCCAGAGCGGTCCTCCGCCGAACTTCGACGCTGACCGCGCCCTGCAATATGCCAAAGAGATTGTAAGGTTCGGACCGCGTCCTTTGGGCAGTGCGAATCACAAGAAGGTGGAAGACTATATTTCCGCTCACCTGAAGGGCGATCAGGTAGAACACGACGTTTTTACCGCCGAAACGAACATTGGCAAATTCCCCGTACACAACATCGTCGCCAAATTTGCCGGCACCAAGGAGGGGATTATCCTTATTTCTAGTCATTACGATACGAACTACCCTTTACGCAATACTTCATACGTTGGCGCGAACGATGGAGCCTCCTCCAGTGCGCTCCTCCTGGAAATTGCCAACCAGTTGCGCGGCAAGCAGCGCGATGGCTACGGCGTCTGGCTCATCTGGGACGATGCCGAGGAAGCCATGAAGCCCGACACCGAAGTTGATTTCATGTCCGACAGCCTCTACGGCATCACTCATCTGGCCGAGAAATGGCACTCCGATGGCACTCTGAAGAAAGTCAAAGCCTTCCTGCTCGCCGACATGATTGGCGACGCCGATTTGAACATTGATAGAGAGGGCAACTCCACCCCGTGGCTTCAGAGTGTCGTGTATGAAGCGGCCAGTCGCCTCGGGTACCAGTCTCATTTCTTCGGCCGGACGCTGCCCATGGATGATGATCATCTGCCGTTCGTAAAGCGCGGTGTCCCCAGTGTGGATTTGATTGACTTCAACTACGGCTACAACAACGTCTTCTGGCACTCGCCGCAAGATACCATCGACAAACTCAGCCCTCAAAGTCTGAAGATCATAGGCCAGACGACGCTGGAAAGCCTTCGCATCCTGGACAAAATGGACCCGCTGCCCCCGAAGTAAGATGATCCGTGGTGCCCTACTCTAAACGTCGCGCATTTGCCGACGTTTACACCGGGGAAGTGGCACGAGAGTTGGCAACTCCACTTTGCTCTTTTAAACAATTTCATTTCTAATGCACAACAACATGCGAACAGTGAAACTCCTTTTTTGTGTTTGCATTCCGACGATTCTCAGCTTTGCCGCAACTCCCGCCGATACTAATGCAGACGCCGATCACATCATCCAGGTAGCCATGCAACGATCCCCGCTCGAGGACAACCTGCGGCGCTTGACCGACGAGGTCGGCGGCCGCGTGCCCGGCACTCTCGCCATGCAGCACGCGGTGCAGTGGGGCATGCAGGCATTGACGGCCGCGGGTGCCGATCGCGTGCACACCGAGAGCTTTGAAATTCCAAGCTCGTGGTCTGAGGGCGCTACGGAGATGACCGCGACAACGGCGTACGACGTGAATCCCACGGGCGTGGGCGGCGGAACTGTCCTGTCCTCGTTCCGTGTACGAGCGGTCTCAGTAGCATGGGCTCCGGCACTTGCCGCCGTGAAGCACGTGCCAGTGGTTGATGTTGGCGAAGGCTCCGACGCCGATTTTCAGAAAGCTGGCGACGTGACCGGAAAGATTCTTCTCGTCCACAGCGTGGTTCTGAAAACCTGGGCCGACCTCTTCGCCGAGTACGCCAATGCTCCTCCGGTGATCACTCGCGCAGTACGGGCGAAAGCCAAAGCGGTGGCTTTCATCGCGACCCGCGAGCACGACATCCTCTATCGCCACACGAACTCCGGCGCCGGTGAGATTGACAAACTGCCTATGGTGATCGTTGCCCGTGAAGATGGCGAACGCATGGCGCGGTTGCTGGCCGACAAGAATCTGGTGTGGGCCGACCTCAATATCCCCAACCAGATCGCTGGACCCATCAAAGCTGCCAACGTGATTGCCGAACTCCGAGGCGCGGAGAAGCCCGAGGAGTTCGTCATCGTTGGTGCACATCTGGATTCATGGGAACTCGGCACCGGCGCGCTTGACAATGGCTGCAACGCCGCCCTAGTCGTGGACACATTGCGCGCCATCAAGGCCTCTCAAGTCCTGCCGCGGCGCACTATTCGCTTTATTCTTTTCTCCGGGGAGGAAGAAGGTCTGCTCGGCTCTCGCGCTTACGCAGCCAACCATCGCGCCGAACTCGACAAAGCCGCCGGCGTGATTATCTACGACTCGGGCACGGGCAAGACTACTGGCTTTAGCATCGGTGGCCGCGCGGATCTGGCGTACGCAGCCAGGCAACTCATCGCACCACTTGCGCAGTTTGGCGTGAAGGACGTGAAGACCGACATGGAGTGGGGTACCGATCATTTCGATTTCATGCTCGAAGGCGTGCCCACCTTCGTTGCCGACCAGGACGAGGCGAACTATCTCGAGAACTACCATGCTGTATCGGATACATACGACAAAGTGGATTTCCCGCAGTTGAAGAAGCACGTAGCCGAGGCGACTTTACTGAGCCTTGAACTTGCGAACCTCGATCAAAAGATCGGTGCCCGGCTAACCCACGATCAAATCGAGCAGACCATGCGCGAGAGCAACAGTGTGGAAATGATGAAGGCCAACGGTATTTGGGACGATTGGATCAGCGGCAAACGGGGAAGACAAAAGTGATTTCCGAAGCAAGATTTCGGATGTCAGATTTAATTGTTATTGATTGCACTCAGTATGCTTGGTCTGCATCAAATTTCCAATCTAAACTTTGAAATCTGAGATCTGAACCCTGATATCGAAAATTCAAACTCGGTAATCCTAGATTCCTTTGCTCTATTTCTGGATTCTGTTTAACGTTTTCGCGCTGGGCATGCTGGTGCTGGACCTGAAGGTCTTCCACCGTGGTGGCCATGTTGTGCGCTTTCGCGAAGCGCTGGGCTGGAGCGCCATGTATGTCGCTCTCGCACTGCTATTCGCGGGCGCTCTGTATTTCTGGCAAGGCCCTCAAAGCGGCCTGGAGTTCCTGACCGGCTACGTTCTGGAGCTTTCTCTCAGCGTAGACAACCTCTTCGTATTTCTCGTGATCTTCAAGTATTTTTCTGTTCCTGACGCGCAGCAGCACCGGGTTTTATTTTGGGGAATTATCGGCGCGCTGGTTATGCGCGGCCTATTCATCATTGCCGGAGTCGGCCTGATCCATCGCTTTCACTGGATTCTGTATGTGTTTGGCGGCCTGCTAGTTTACAGCGGCATTCAACTTGCAGTATCAGGAGGCCACAGCGTAAATCCAGCCAAGAATCCTGTGGTGAAGCTGGTGCGTCGCATTATTCCTACTACGCAGGATTACCGGGGTGGAAAATTCATTGTCCGGGAGAACTCGGTGCTTTGTGCAACTCCCTTGCTGATCGTACTCGTCCTGATCGAGACCAGCGACGTTTTGTTCGCAGTGGATTCGATCCCCGCAATCCTGGCGATCACGCTGAACGCTTTTATTGTTTACACCTCGAATGTGTTCGCAATTCTGGGTCTGCGCTCGCTGTACTTCGCGGTCTCCGGGCTGATGAAGATCTTCCGTTTTCTGCACTACGGATTGGCGGTAATTCTGGTCCTGGTGGGCCTAAAGATGCTGCTGTCAAACTTCGTCAAGGTCCCGATTCACCTTACGCTTGCAGCCGTGGCTGGGGTCTTGCTGATAGCAGTTGCACTCTCGGTCCTGTTCCCTGCGCCGCCCGAGAAATCAAACGAGTAACCCCTGGACGCATTCCTCCAGCGCCCGTGTTTTACATAATGTTCTCAGTTCAGAAATACAATCTTCTCTCCGCGCACTACCGAGTGTTTCAGAAATTTCTTGTCATCGTGGTCGGGATATTCCATGCGGTAGTGTGCCCCGCGACTCTCCTCACGTGCCAGCGCAGAACGCGCCACCAGCAACGCAGTTAAGTGCAGGTTCGACGCCTCATGGCCGCGCCGCGTCTTAGGATGCAGCAGTTTCGGCGCCATCTCTTCCAGAGTCTTGATGGCTTTCTGCATGCCCGCGCGCGTCCGTACAATGCCAACTTCCTTCCAGGTTAAGTCCTGAATCTGCCCAATCAGTTCTATGCCCGCATCCACCGGGCCATTGGAGTAGATCGCCTTAGGCTGAGCCTCAACCCTGGCTGGCGGCTTCTTCTCGATGGCCGCCATGGCCTTCCCAGCGCGCGCGCCAAATACCAGACACTCGAGCACTGCATTACTCGGCAGCCGGTTCGCTCCGTGGACAGCGGTTCCTGCGGCTTCGCCCGCCGCATAAAGTCCGCGCACATTCGTTTTGCCGTCGAGATCGGTCCGCACTCCACCCATGCAGAATTGCGCCGCAGGACGCACCGGAATCACATCCTCCGTAATGTCCAGGTTATGCGCCATGCAGGTCTCGTAGATTCGATGGAACTGTTTCTGCACCGCCGACGCTCTCAGATGGGTCAAATCCAGGTACACGAAGGGATCTTTGGCATGGCTGACCTCCATCTCGTGTACGATGGCGCGCAACATGAGATCGCGTGGCGCCCGCTCTCCGGCGGGATGGTATTTCGCCATAAACCGGTTCAACTCGAAATTGCGCAAGTAGCCGCCCTGCTCGAGGATTAATTCCGGCAGGGGAATGCGTGGCACCTTCTTCATGTAGAGCGTCGTGGGATGAAACTGAATGAATTCCAGATCACTGAGTTCCGCGCCAGCACGGAAGCCTAGCGCAACTCCGTCCCCGGTAGCCGCCTCCGGATTTGTGGTGTTCCGGTAAATCTGTCCCAGACCACCAGTAGCCAGCAGTACAGCTGAGCACGAGATCTCGTGCGGTATGCCCTTGTCGTCCAGGAGCGATAAGCCGGTCACCTGCCCGCTCTCACTCAATAATGCGGTAACGAATGTGGACGGTGCAAATGACACGTGTTTCAGGGACTGCAATCTCTCACACAGAATGCGATAGATTTCTCGGCCGGCCGGCTGACCTTCGGCGTGCAGAATCCGACCTCGACTATGCGGGTTCTCAGGCCCAAACACGAGTTTTGTGCCGTGGCCCTTGCCCCAGGCAATCAGCTCATCAATTCTCTCTTGGCCCTCCTCCAGCAGCAGTTTGACTGCCGCCACATTGCACAAGCCGTCGCCCGAGTCGAGCGTGTCCTGCAAGTGCAGGCTGATATCGTCTTCATCGCTCAGCCACGAGGCTTGGCTCTTGGCATCGACTGCGGCGAAATTAGGGATTTCCTTCTTGTTAAGAAGAAGAACGCGCCCCGCGGAAGCCAGTTCAACGGCCGCGCGCAGTCCGGCGACACTGGCGCCTATGACAATAAAATCGGTCTCGGCTGGAAGACCTTTCATAAACCGGGAAAATAGTACCACCGAAACGCTAGAGCGGTCTGTATAACCCTTACGCTATGATGGAACCGCAATGCCGCAAGCCACTATCCACGTTCTGCCCCGTCCGTACCAGGCCTCCATTGAAAATGGCCTGCTGGCACGCGCGGGATCGGTTTTGGGCGAACTTTTACCGCAGGCCAGCCGCATATTTGTGGTCACAGTTCCGCCGGTCCGCAAGCGCTGGGGATCCAAGTTTTTGAAGTCCCTGACAAGCGCCGGCTTCGAGCCGCAGGTCATCATGATGCCGGACGGCGAGCCTTCCAAGCGTCTGGCGACAGTTGAAGCCATGGCCGAGAAGTTGGCTAAGCTGGGCGCGGACCGAAAGTCGGTGATTATCGCGTTGGGCGGGGGAGTGGTGGGCGATGTTGCTGGCCTGCTGGCCTCGCTCTATATGCGCGGAGTCGAATTCGTGCAGGTCCCCACAACGGTGCTGGCGCAGGTGGATGCTTCCATCGGGGGGAAAACCGGAGTCAATCTGGTTGCGGGCAAAAATCTGGTCGGTACGTTCCATCACCCTCGAGTGGTACTCATTGATCCCGCTGTCTTGAAGACCCTGCCCGATCGCGAGTTCCGCGCCGGACTTTACGAAGCACTCAAATGCGGCGTGATCGGGAATGTCGAGCTGTTTATCCGCTTCGAGCAGAATCGCGCTCGCATCCTGAAACGCGATCCCGCGGAACTGGAATGGCTAATCGCCCAATCCGTGAGGCTGAAAGCCGAGGTCGTTTCGGCCGACGAGCACGAGGGAGGTCTTCGTCGCGTTCTCAATTTGGGCCACACTATCGGTCATGCCCTGGAAGCGGAGACCGGTTATCGCAAGCTGTTGCACGGTGAGGCTGTAGCGTGGGGGATGATTGCCGCCACCAACATTGCCCTTAGCGTGGGCCGTACTGACAGCGTGACAGCTGGCCGGATTGCTGATGCGGTGTTGAGTCTGGGCCGTCTCCCGGAACTGAATGTCAACCCGCGCAAGATCGTCGGCCGCCTGCAATCCGACAAGAAAACGCAGAACGGAGTCGTTCACTTCGTTCTTCCGCGTGAGATCGGGAAGGTCGAAATATCGAGCGAAGTTCCCGAGCGTGCGGTGTTAGGCGCCGTCGAAGAATTGCGCGATCTATCCCGAGCACGCTGAAACGCGAGCAACTTCGATCAAGTGTTAATGTGGATATCTATGCCGGAAACTGCAGAACAATACATCGGTCGGATCTTGGGCTACGTCGAAGGACAGGACGCAATGAAAGTGCAGCGGTCCACCGCTGCGAAGCTGAAGAAGTCCATCCGGGGGCTCAACGCCAAGCAATTGAAGTGGCGCCCTGAACCGGCGAAGTGGTCGATTGCCGAGATCATCGCGCATTTAGCCGACGCGGAAATCGTAGCCAGTTGGCGCATGCGCTCCGTAATTGGGGAAAATGGCATTACTATCCAGCCGTTTGATCAAGACGCGTGGGCGTCAACTTTTGAATACCGCGACCGTGATGCGCGGCGTTCCCTGGAAGTGTTTCGCGTTCTACGCGAAAACAATCTTCGGATGCTGAAAGAGATCCGGCGCGAGACCTGGGAAAATTATGGAATGCACCTCGAGCGCGGCAAAGAAACCATCGCGCACCTGACGCGCATGTTCGCCGGGCATGACACGAACCATGTGTTGCAGATTGAACGCATTGTCAAACGACTGACGTCCTCGAAAGGGAAGAAGAAAGTAGTAGGTGCCCGGAATTGATTTGCCCGAACCCGTCAAAAGCAACGTAGTTGGTGCTTCTCCCGCAGGGGCCGGCGATCGAGAGACCGCAGCACGGGCCGTGCGCGACATGTTCACTTCCATAGCGCCGCGCTATGATCTTTTGAACCACGTGCTCTCCTTTAACGTGGACCGCCTCTGGTGGCGTCGTACCGCTCGTGTCTTCCGCCACATCATCTCTCGTTCCGATGTGCGGATTCTCGATCTTTGCTGCGGTACCGGGGACATGACTTTCGCCTTGCGCCGCGAGACGAGGAATTCGCACGCCCGGATTGTCGGGGCCGATTTCTCGCATGCCATGTTGCAACGCGCGACGGACAAGTCACTGTCATTGCAGACTGGATCCGTGCCCCGGTGGATCGAAGCCGATGCTCTCAGTCTTCCATTCCCCAGCGCGCACTTTGATCTGGTCACGTCGGCGTTCGGTTTCCGCAACCTGGCTGACTATGACGCGGGATTGAGGGAAATTGTTCGTATCCTTCGACCGGAAGGAGAGTGCGGCATTCTGGATTTCGGCGAGCCCGAAGGCGTTCTGGGCTCTCTCTATCGCGTTTATTTCAAGCGAGTGCTGCCGCACATCGGCACAATTATCTCCGGAGTGCGTGGTCCCTACACGTATCTGCCCTCATCCGTCGAACGCTTTCCCGCTCCGCGACAGATGATCGATCGCATGAAGGCGGCCGGCTTCGCCGAGGCGACTTGGACACCGTACACCCTCGGCATTGCCGGCCTATACCGGGGAAAGAAATCGAAGTAATCACTTTGCATCGCGCAACAGCTTGCCGAGGGTTTCCATGTCATTCGCGCCGACGTCGCCAACCACGAAATAACGCAAGCCATTGTGTGTCCAGTCTTCGAAATTGAAGGACCGCGCCTGGACTGGTCCGGAGATAGTGGTGTTACTCGCATTTGGCACGGGAAAGATAAAAACCGAGATTTCATGCTTGCGAATGCGGTAGATCAGGTGTGCTCCAGATACTTGAGAAAGGTACGTGACTCTTCCACCGACGAGGGAAAAATCGGTTCCTTGTAATTCAGGCAGGTTGAAGGTGAACGGAATTTTGCCTTCGAACCAGGGCTTCACGGTGTGACGATCTGTGGAAACTACATCAACCGGGGTGGTGCTGGCTAGCGTTGCCACATGCAGGTCGGCAAGCTCGCTATAAACATGCTGTCTCTCTGCCTTGGCGCGCCCAAGATAAAAGTTCAAGCCTACGACGAAAACGAGCGTCAACAATGCGGGCACGACCAGAATCTTCCAAAAGAATCCAAGTCCCCGCTCCGATTTCTGAATCAAACTCTTCGCTATGCTGGAACGAAAATCCGTGCTTGGTTCATATCGTTTTCCGGCGAGAGCCACAGATCGCTTCAATTGCACCCGCTCCAAAGCCTCGGCGGCACAACCGACACATCCGCGCAAATGGTCTGCGAGGGCATTACTCTCTGGTAAGGACAGTTCGCCGTCCACGTACGCATCCAGTTTCTCCGTCCAGACTTCACACGGCATTGACACCCCCGGGCGACTTCATCAGTAGGCGCGCGCGTAAAGCCTTTCTTGCCCGATGCAGGCGCGACATTACCGTTCCTTGCGGGATCGCCAGCACCTGAGCAATCTCCTCGTATGACATCTCCTCTACATCGCACAGCAACAGAATCTCCCGGAACGGTACGGACATCTCGTTCAATGCCTCACGCACCGAATCTCGGTTTGCCTGTTCGACCAGAGCAGTTTCTGGAGACGGATCGCTGGATGCAATCGTCTCGTGAGCGTCGTCCTCCAAAGGAATCATCGCCTTTAGTCCTGTCCGGGAAGTCAGAAACGCGTTCCGCAGAATGCGGAACATCCAGGCGCGAAAATTCGTCCCCGGCTGAAATCCGGAAAACCCCCGTAGCGCCTTCGCATAAGTCTCCTGCACCAGATCTTCGGCCTCGTGACGATCCTGCGTGAGCCAGTGGGCGAAGTTGTAGAGCTGGTCGAAAAGAGGCAGGGCCAGATCTGCAAACGTCGCGGTGGACACCCGTTGGTCTGGCACCTCCATAGCATAAACTCCGCAGTCTGCCTTTTTATTCCCATGCCCCTAAAAAATAAATAGCTGAGGCCTGCGGGAATATTTGCGCCTCCTCCTCGGTTTTCCATCGCACAGGCACACAGGAGGAAAGATGAAACAACCTGACCGCAGATCATTTCTCAAGATTGCAGGCACTTCGCTTGGCATCGGCGTACTCTACTCGGCCTACCCCACGGCTACCGCTAGCGGAGAAGTTGGAAGCTTCTTCTCCGACCTCGGCAAGGCGAGCGGCGAGAAGGTTGCCCCATTCTCTTTTGTTCAACTCAGCGATGCGCACGTGGGTTTCAACGGCCCACCCGATCCGCTTGGCACGAAAGCATTTGAGCGCGCTGTGGAGATGGTGAATGCGCTGCCGCAACGTCCCGATCTGGTTTTGTTTACCGGCGACCTCACCCATGACACCGAGGATAGAAACGTCCACATCGAACGCATGAAGCAGTTTCAGGAAATCTCCAGACGCATGAACGTGCCGGTAATTCGCCATGTGCCCGGAGAGCACGATGCCGGACTCGACAGCGGCGCCCTTTATCGCGAGTTCTTCGGCGAAAGCTACTACTCGTTCGATCACCGGGGCGTGCACTTTGTTGCCCTCGACAATGTCACGCGCGCCAAGCCGGAAATCGGCTCAGAACAACTCGCCTGGCTGAAGAAAGATCTGGCCCGCTTTCCTAAGGCTGCGCCCATTGTCGTCTTCACGCATCGTCCGCTGTTCGATTTGCGGCCCGATTGGGAGTGGTTCACCAGCGACGGAGATGACGTGATGAATGTTCTTTCCGCGTACGACAACGTCACCGTGCTTTACGGCCACATTCATCGCGACGACGAGCACCAGATTGGCTCCGTTCATCACTATGCCGCCCGGTCTCTGATTTTCGCGTTTCCTGATCCCAATGGAATCTCGGGCCCACGCAAGCCCGTGCCTTTCGACAAAGAGCATCCCTTTAAGAACCTCGGTCTGCGGACGATCAGCTTTAATGGGGCGCAGCAGCCGGGCACAACTCCGCTCTCGATCGAAGACGTTGAGGTCACCGCCCGCGAGTTCCGCGGCATTAATGGAGTCCACCAGTTCCTCAGAAACCCGCTCGTATAAGCGGAAATATTCAGAAAAAGAAAGGAAGTCATACCAATGTCTCGAATCAAGCCATCCATGTCCGGTCGTTTAGCGATGTTGTCTCTCCTTGGATTAACGCTGCTCACAGGTACGAGCCGCGTTCACGCTGATGGCGTGCCCGTCATCGACATCACCGCCAAGCGCTTCGCATTCAGCCCAGACAAGATCACGCTGAAGAAAGGGCAGACGGTGAAACTGCGCCTGCACAGCGAGGACGTGACGCACGGATTCTTCCTGCGCCCGCTCAAACTAGATCAAGAGATCCCGGCCGGAGCAACCACAGAAGTGACGGTCACCCCGCAGCAGGCCGGAAGCTTCACCATCATCTGTGACCACTTTTGCGGAGCAAACCACGGCAACATGAATATGACGATCAAGGTGGAGGAATGATGCCGCGCGTCACCCGGTTCCGGTTGTGGCTGGGCAACGTTGGCCTGGCAGCGGCGCTGCTTTGCGCTGCCGGGTGCCAAGTCCGCACGCCCGGCACGATCGAGACCAACCTCTTCGACAGCGCTAAGAGGCGCATCACGGTTGGCGGGCGCTCCGATGGGAACCCGCTACCCGCGTCGGACGAAAACATCCACGCCGGCCAGCGTGCTTTCACCTCGTATTGCATGGTCTGTCACGGATTGGACGGCCAGAATACGGGCGTGCCATTCGCAGACAGGATGTCCCCGCCGGTGCCGTTGCTTACTTCGTCAGCAGTCCAGGCCTATACCGATGGCCAATTGCATTGGATTATCAAGAATGGAATTTCCCCTTCGGGCATGCCAGCAGCAAAGGACATCTTTCACGACGAAGAAATTTGGGAACTGGTCTTGTACATCCGCCATCTGCCGCCGAAAGGAAGCTTGGGCGAACCGCAGGTGTATGTGGGGCAAGAGACCCGACGCGCGAATCAGGTCGTTGCAGGAGTGCGGAAACTGTCGGCGAATGCATCCCGAATGGAATAGCGTATGACGTGCTCGAATTCCGGCCCAAGAAAGCGCCGCAGCCGGTCCGTGTTCATGATGTACTCGCCTGTCATGTAGGGCATCGCCTCGGGAGGAATGGCCGAAATACGCTGTTTCCAGAGAAAGCGCAGCACCTGCCGCATGGCCCATCTCCCGGGTACACGGATCAGCTTCGCTTGCGCCATGTCGATGCATTGCGCAAAGGTCAACGGTTCTCCACTTCCGGCAACGTTTAAAACCGTAAGGCGCTGCGGCTCGGGCTCGCGCTGCAGAATGTGATGCAGCAGCCGCGCCATGTCATCCACGTGGATGAACTGCAGACGGTTGTCCAGGTATTTCTTGCCACGCGGAAGCATGCAGGGGAGCCGCTTGCCCGCGGCGCGCATCTTTTCCGCCCGCTCGCTTTTTCCGTTCGGAGTGCCTCGGAACGCTCCCATAAGATAGTTTTCCACGCTCGCCCCGGCAAAGATGTGCGGCCGCAAGATGTACACGCTGCACCCACGCAGCGCAGTACAACGTTGCCGCACGACTTCATCCGATTCCTTCTTGTGAATGGCATAAGGCAGCGTATGCGCGGCGAGGGTGGAGTCTTCTGTCGCCGGTGCGGGCAGGTCCGAGCCGTATGCCGACACGCTGCTGGGAAAGATGAACTGCTTGATCCCGTTTTCCGCGCTACGGTTTACTTCCGTAATGGCTTCCATCACCCGTGCCGTACCCGCCACATTGATCTGCCACATGCGATCGACGTCGAGCACGCCTGTCCGCACCGGATCAATCACGAATGCCAGATGAATCACGGCATAAACTTGCGTGTCACGCAGCAACTCGTAAAAAGTTCGGGTAGAAGATTCCTGACCGAGGTCGAGACTCTCAAACTGTAACTCGCAATCGGTCTTGGGTGGGCTCACGTCCACCCCGATGACCGAATATCTGCCGAGCAGCGGCAGAAGTCGCGATCCCAAATTTCCCGATATACCGGTCAGTACAACAACGGGTTTCGCCATTATTGCGGATTAGCCCCCGGAGCTGGTGGCGGAGTTTGCGGCATGCCCGATGCTCCCGCCGGAGGCATGCCCGGCCGCGGGCGCGTTGGCCGGGGCGGCATGCCATTGGCGCCACCCGGACCAAAATACGCTTCATTGGTTTCCACTTTGAAGGAGTTGTTCAGCTTATCCATCTCCTCGTGCATGCGGTCGTTCTGCAGCTTGCCATGAATCTCGGTCTTCGCCTGGTCAAGCGTTATCTCGCTCTTATTGTTCATTTTGTAAATGTAGTGCCCACCGTTGTCGCTGATGACCTGTGAGACATCTCCCGGCTTCAGAGCAAACACAGCGGTATGCGCCGGCGGCAGGCCCGAACGTCGGATACTAGGTAGAGTCACAGTCGGCGATTCGATCTTCATTCCCGCAGCTTCGAAAGCCTCTTTTTGCAGCTTCAGGAAATCTTCTCCCGCTGCAGCACGAGCCCGCAGATCTTCGGCCATCTTGGTCATCGCCTGCTCGCCCTGTTCCTGTTTCGTCTTTTCGGCGGCTTCTTTGTCCTTCTGCTCCTGCTCGCTGGGCTTGCGTTGCCTGTCGCCTTCCTCCTTCGCCTCCGCTTCAACTTGCTTCGTGCGGGGAACGAACAGCCGATCCAGGCTGTACTGCTCGAAATTCTCCGGGTGGTCCTGGTAGTACTTCTCGATCTCGGCTTGCGGAACATCGGCAGCCTGATCCTGGAGCTTTTGCTGGAGTTGCTGCGCCAAGATCTGCATGCGGTTGAACTTCACCCTCTCTTTGTATTGCGGGGTGTTCTCCAGGCCTTCCTTCTTCGCCTGATTCGACATGGCCATCAGCCGTGGCAGGACACTGGCCAATTGCTTTTTCATTTGAGGGGTGATGTTGGGAGCCAGATTGTTCGCCAGTTGCTCGAACTGCGCCTTGGTGATGACCGTCTTGCAGTTCGTGGCTGCCTTGGGGGCGCTAGTGGCCTTGGTCGCCGCTGGGGCCTTAGCCTGAGGCTCGCAGACGCCGTCGATGGTAAGCACTGCTGCAGTGGCCGGAACCGATGCGGCGCTGTCCTTTTCCGCGGTTGGAGGCTGCTCGTTCATCTGGTTAGCAGCTGGCGCAGGGGATTGTGGTAGAGCCGTATTCGGCGGCGCAGCTTGTGCCCAAGCCAGCGTTCCCAGCAAAACACACAGCAGCCAACTCTTACGCATAAACTGTAATCCTCCAGGATTGGTCCACTCGAAACGTGAGGATACCAAGCAGGAAATCCTAGCACAATCGCTGGATCGTACTTCGTGCAGTGGATCACACATGAGAGCTGAACCGTCGCGGCGGCTTTCGTTAGCCCGCCTTACGTTGCTCCTGACTCGTGCTCAGTGATTCGCTTGTCCCTCCAGCTCACACCAGCGATAATGCCATCATGTCCACGACTCCGGCGGTCCCGTCACCGGAACTGATGCGCGCAGAAAAGCGTTCCGCTGCGGGCACTTCTGTCTGGGCCGCAGTCGTGATCACAAGTTTGAAAATCGTTGTTGGCGTCTCCACCGGCAGCCTTGGAATTCTGTCGGAAGCTGCACATTCCGGCCTTGATTTCGTGGCCGCTGTCCTCACGTTCTTCTCCGTGCGAGTGTCCGATAAGCCTGCGGATGCGGAACATCAATACGGCCATGGCAAGGTTGAAAACTTTTCGGCATTCGTGGAGACCGGGCTTTTACTGCTCACCTGTATCTGGATCATCTACGAAGCCGTGATTCGTCTCTTTTTCCGCCGCGTGGAAATCGAACCTTCCATGGCGGCGTTCGCCGTCATGTTGTTCTCCATGGGCGTGGATTGGTGGCGTTCACGCATCCTGGGCCGCATCGCTACCAAGTACGATAGCCAGGCTCTGGAGGCCGATGCGCTTCATTTTTCGACTGACATCTGGTCCGCCGGCGTAGTCGTATTGGGCTTGCTTCTGGTGATGGCCGGTCGCGTCTTCAAACTCGACTGGCTGCGGGACTCCGACCCAATTGCTGCCCTGATTGTCGCGGGAGTGGTGGTTTCCGTGAGTTGGCGTCTGGCCCGACGCACCATCGATGCTCTTCTAGACGCTGCTCCCCCGGGCGTTCGCTCTCAGATTTACGATGCTGTTTCCCGCATTAATGGAGTGCTTGAAGTCGATCGGGTGCGCATTCGCCGCGCGGGAAACCGTTACTTCGCTGATGTCGCGGTGGGTCTGGCGCGCACAGTAACCTTCCAGCGGTCGGGTCAATTAGCCACGGCGGTCACTGAATCCGTTCACCGCATCCTGCCCGACGCCGATGTGACGGTGCAGCCTCTGCCGCGCGCGCAGCACACTGAAAATATTTTCGATCGAATCCGAGCAGTCGCCACTCGTCGCAATCTGAATGTGCACGATATCAGCGTTCAGGAGATCGGAGGCCGACTGCACGTAGAACAACACGTCGAACTCGATGAACGCATGACTCTGAAAGAAGCCCACGACCAAGTCACCGAACTGGAAGCCGACATCCGCCTGGAAGTTCCGGAGATAGCCGAGATTCTCACCCACATCGAAAGCGAACCATCAACCATAGAGAAGCCGGAAGAACTGCTGGGCGACGCCGAACTCGAGCACCGCCTGAAAACGGTATCGTCGCAATTTCCAGAGATTCTTGATGTGCACGATTTCGTCTTCAAGCGAGTGAACGGCCGTCTCTACCTGTCGTGCCATTGCACGTTGGCTGACAACCTGAGCCTGGCGCGCGTGCATGACATCCAGACGGAACTGGAGATTCGATTCAAACAGGATGCCCCAGAACTGTTCCGTGTGCTGATCCACCCCGAACCGAGCACTGACAACCGGAGATAGAACGTGATCTCAGCCAAAGCTATCTGGACCGACAATGAACGTTATATTGGCGAAGCGACCTCTCACCACGCGATTGTGATGGACACTGCGAGCGAGAAGACCGCGAACACTCCGATGGAGTTGGTGCTGATCGCGCTATGCGGGTGTACGGCATCGGATGTAGTTGGCATTCTGAAGAAGAAGCGCGAGCCGTTCACCAGTCTGGAAGTAAGCGCCGAGGGTGAGCGGGCCGACGGCTATCCCGCGGTGTATACCGAAATCAGGTTGCAGTACCGAGTTACTGGGAAAGTTTCTGCCAAGGCGATGGAAGATGCAGTTCGCCTTTCGAAAGAGAAATATTGCTCGGTCTCGGCCATGCTGCAAAAGACGGCAAAGGTCGAATATCAGATAGAGATTGTGGACGGATAGCGCGCGCCGGCCGCTCGTGTGCTGCTTGGGCGCCATCTGGTTCTTGGAGACAGGATACAATCGAGGCTCGACCCAGGTGCGTAACGTGGCAACCGTACTGTTCTTCACCCAGCCCGGATGTCTCTCGTGCGAGTTGATGCGGATTTTCCTGGAAGCCAACGAGATCGCTTTCGACGAGCGCGACATCAGTACCGACATTGAGGCCCGGCGTACCATGACCGAAAAATACGACAGCACGGAGACGCCAACACTGATCTTCGTTTCGGACGAAAAAGAGGATGTGATTGTCGGTTTTGATCCCGTGCAGCTTGACCAGTACCTTGCGTCGGCCCCATCATCGGATTCGGTACCCGAAATATAGCTTTGCTGAAGTGTTGAGTTGTGTTGAGTTTTGTGCGGTCTTCTGCTGTTAACCCCTTTTGTTTTCAGTTGTAAACGTTGAGAAGTGTGTAGTCTTGTGAAGTTCTGTGGAGAAGTGTGTTGACGACTTTTGGCGGACACCTTGGCGGACACCTTGGCGGACACGCACCGGAACGTGTGCAACGGTTTTTTGTCGACGAAAGGCGCACGAAGGCGCGCGCGTGGGTGTGGGGGCAGTTGTCCGATTTTGCTGTCGGGGTAGAACCGCCCGCCGCATTTTTGGACTTGGTCGCGAAATAGACCTCCCCGGGGGTTTGATCCGCACAGATGACCGGGCCACGTTCACAAATGGCCGGCAATCGCGCGAGAAAGCCGCAGGAACGCGACGGAATCGTCCGGCCTTGTGGCGGGTGACGTGGAGAATTCCCTAGGGTATCCCGCGCTGCGTGGCACGGGCTCCGCCAAGGGCATCCTCCTAAAGTAATCAAAGGTTTGTTACCTTCTAGCGATTTTCACAACTGCGCGCACAGCATAAACTCTTTCCACGATGACGCCCGAAGAAAGAGGGAGGATGGATCAACTCTGCCGAATGATTCAGGCAGAACAAGACCCAGAGAAATTCGGCGTGCTGATTTGGGAACTGAATAACTTTTTGGACAGGCGCGAGATTCGCCTGAAAGAAAGATGGGCGAATGACCCTCTGGGCTTAAATCGGGATGACGAGGAAAAGGTAGGATAACGAAAGTTCAATCTTCTCAGTTCGCCCACCTCCAGCCGTGCGAAAATCGCGGCATGTTCAACCGCGAATACTTTAAGCAGCGACTCACAGACATGCGCGCAGGCGTGCGTCAAGTGCACCGGCGAAAGTTGTCCTGCAAGTTCGGTCACGTGCTGCACGTTGCGCCATCAGGGCAGACGCGATGCGCAGAATGTGAGCGGCTCCGCGGCCGCCGGCGACGTGCGGCAAGGCCGCCGGTGCCGCAGGGCGAGATGGTAGCCGCGGACCCTGAGTACTACCGACCGGCGTGACCCGAACTTTCCACTCGTCGAAAATCGCATTTGCTGTCAAACTCGGGACCAGCAGTTTCAAGGGGAGAAAAACGGGCTTCGCTTTGAACTGCGAACAAACAGCAAAGCCATGCGCGATGGCCCAACCGGAACGGGTCATCGCGCTGGTCGGTAAGTGAAGAAACTGGCGCGATGGTCAGTTGCAACCGCAACGCTGTATAGACTCCGAGCCGCGAGCGGCGAGAACTGGGGAGACCCATCATGTCAGAACTGCGCACACCCGCACTACACACAGCCGAAGAATGGCTTCACCAAGCTCAAGAAATTCTTTCCACCGGGAACTTCAACCTCCAGCAGCAAATCGAAATTCGAAGCGTGCATGAAAATGGTCGAGCTCGCCCGCACCGGCAAAGGCGTGGACAGCTTAGGCAAACGCCGCGAAGCGGTTGGTGACTGCGCTATACGCCGCAATGCCGAACTGAACCGAGATCCCGCCGCCCGCGCGCCTTTCACCAGTCCGGCCGCGCCGTCGGGCAGGTCCTCCAGATGCGCATTGTGGATCTGGCACCTCACGAGAAGCGCGAAGCGCGGACCTACACCGCCTTGAACGAAGGCACCAATAGCGCGGGCGGCTCCAGCGTGCCGATTCGACTTTTTCGCTGAGGTGGGTTGCAGAGCGACAGGTGCACTGGCTTGAAAAAGTTCTTGCCGAAGAGCATGAGCGGCATGACTACGTCCGATTACCGTCGACCCTGATGAGGCGTTTGTCCATAAATAGCTGTCGCGTGCCACCGGTTAGACGCATAATCTCCGAATTGTTTTATGTGCTGCAAGCCAAAGCTGCTTCGACCTTGCCTCGGCCGAAACGTCAACTCAGAGAGTGCCGGCGACCGGCCCTCGACTGAACCGCGGTACATCTTGACGTTGTGCTGGAACTGAAAAGCGCGCAGGGAGCGCGCTTTTCCCTCGTCACGTGCCTTTCAGGCGGCCTTCCTGGCAGTGATCTGGCGGGTGGTGGAGGCCTGGACGTCGAACGTCCGGATTTCGGGTTCGGTCTCGATCAGCTGCTTCAGCATCTCGTGGACCTTGGGGTATTGCTCCTGGTTGTAGCGTTCCGCGTCCTCTTTGCTGTTCCAGAAGCTCAGTCCCAGAACCTCATTCGAGTCCACGTCCGACACCAGAAGGGTCTCGTCCACGAAGCCGGTCTGCTTCTTCAGAATGGGCACGACTTTCTCTTCGATCGTGTTGCAGAGTTCGCGTGACTTCCCGGATTTGCTGGTTATCTCAACGATCCTTGTGTACATGGAATGTGCTCCTTTCGGTTTGGGGGATGGTGAAAGGAACGTCGCGCGGCGTGCGCGGCGACCACTGGCTTTTCGGAATAGAATCCAACCTACGCCGGTTCGCGGGCAGTGTCAATTGCCCTGGCGCTGCCCTCGCATTTCGAAGACGCGCGTCGGGCGGAGCAAGCTTATTTTCGACCCAGTCTTTCCTCTTTTGGGGGCCGCTGGAGGTACTTTCCAAGACTTAGAACCTCCTCAGAATAAGCCGAAGCTAAGCTGAAATGGTGGAGCGCGAGGAGGATAACGGCGATGGTGAACGATAAAGGACTTATCATTCGCCATCCCAGCAGTAGGGGAAAGAGGTGGCTCGCACAGACAAACTGCGAGGCGGAGGCATCTCGCAGAATGTGGTCTGGTACATCGTTAAAGGGATGCTGTCAGAAAGCTGGGCTGGAGCACATCGCTCCCCACGATCTGCGCCGGACGTGCGCGAAGCTATGCCATACAAACGGCGGCGAGATCGAGCAGATTCAATTCCTGCTGGGCCATGCTTCCGTCCAGACCAACGGAGCGTTGCCTTGGCTGCCAGCAGAACGTCGGGCATCCCGTGAATGATCTGTTCCGGCTCGATATAGCGGTTATTGCTTGCGCCGTCGCAACATCGGTCATGATCGCAGAGCCGGATAGAATTGTGTACGAGCATGGAGTCAGTAGCGCTCAAGAAGGGGCAGACGCGAGAATGAGCGCCCGACATGCGGATAGAATCGAGCTGCCGGACTAGGTTTTGTAGGAATCTGCGAAAACATTAATCAATGCAAAAGGTAGGCGTAAAGTTACCTCCACGCAAGTGCGCCCCAAAAGGTAAGAGATGATGGAGGAACTAGTGTTGCGATTCGCCGATAGGGCATGGCGGTTACATTCGAAACCTAGCTCTGGTCTCTGCTCGGGCATGCGTAAAATCTAACGCTAAAGTATTCGGCTGAATCCCCAATTTAAGCAAGTTCGCTACAATATGCGCTTGTGATTGACCAAACCTTTTGCGCCCTATCCAACGCGAATTGTGTCTACAAACTGAACATCTCCATTTGATGGAGCGCAA
>Ga0068856_100002428_pt1 | contig 19174 bp, 15 predicted proteins | sample KBSCornC62_FD_66595 | JGI IMG/M metagenome (GOLD analysis project Ga0068856, IMG submission 66595) | Corn rhizosphere microbial communities from Kellogg Biological Station, Michigan, USA - KBS Corn C6-2 | ecosystem: Host-associated > Plants > Roots > Rhizosphere > Soil ...
AGGTCCGCGTTCGTCGCCGACAGCACGCGCACCTTGGTCTGGCGGGTCTTGCTCGATCCCAGGCGCTCGAACTGGCCGGTCTCCAGGATGCGCAGCAGCTTCATTTGGCCCGGCAGCGGCAGGTTGCCGATTTCGTCCAGGAACAGGGTGCCGCCGTTGGCCAGTTCGAAACGGCCTTCGCGCGCCTTGTTCGCGCCGGTGAACGCGCCGGCTTCGGCGCCGAACAGTTCGGCTTCGATCAGATCCGACGGCAGCGCGCCGCAGTTCACGATCACGAACGGGCCGGATTTGACCGACGAGTTGTAGTGCACGATCTCCGCGATGCGCTCCTTGCCGGCGCCGTTCGGGCCGGTGATCAGAACCGGCACGTCGGCGCGCGCGACTTGGGCGGCGAGTTCGATCAGGCGCTCCATCGCGCTCGACGCGAACACGGCACCGCGCAGGTCGTAGCGGCTTTCGAGGGCGTGGCGCTGCGCGCGGCGCTCGCCGCGCAGGCGCGCTAGGTCGCGCGTGCTTTCGGACAACTCCAGCAGGTTTTCGACCGCGGCGAGCAGCTTGGTGTCGTCCCACGGCTTGGACAGGTAATCGGCCGCGCCCGCCTTGACGAGTTCGACGGCCGTCGGCAGGTGCGTCCACGCGGTGAGCAGGATCACCGGCAAATCCGGATGGCGCTGGCGGATGGCGCGGAACAGCGCCACGCCTTCCTCGCCGGAGGTCGTGTCGGCGCGGAAATTCATGTCCTGCACCACGAGATCGACGCGCTCGCGCTCGAGCAGGCCCAGGCCTTCCTCCGGCGAGGCCGCGCGCAGTGTGCGGATTTCGCGCAGGCTGAACAGCACGTCGAGAGCGGTCACGACGGCCGGGTTGTCATCGACGACGAGTACGGTGCGCATGCGCGCATTGTGACCGATTTGAGGACGCATGGGCGCTTGGATGCGCCGCAGCGGAATTTGGTTGCGTGCTAAGCAGAGTCACGGGATCCCGGCGTTCGCCGGGATGACGAGCAAGGCGGAAGCCTCGACCTGCCCGTCATCCCGGCGCAGGCCGGGATCCAGTGCCTTCAGGTTTTACTTCGCCGCCACAGCTTTCGCCTTCTGCGCGCCGATCCACGCCGTCACGCGCGTATCGAGCACGTCCAGCGGCAGCGCGCCGCCGCCGAGGATCTCGTCGTGGAACGCGCGGATGTCGAACTTGTCGCCCAGTTCCTGTTTCGCGCGGGCACGAAGTTCGAGGATCTTGAGCTGGCCCATCTTGTACGCCAGCGCCTGGCCCGGCCAGGTGATATAGCGGTCGGTTTCGGACTGGATCGAAGGTTCGTCCTGGCCCGAATGCGCGTGGAAGAAGTCGACCATCTGCTGCCGCGTCCAGTGCTTGTAGTGCACGCCCGTGTCGAGCACGAGGCGATCCGCGCGCAGCAGCTCATCCGACAGGTGGCCGTAGTAGCTGAGCGGGTCCTGGAAGAAGCCGACCTCTTCGCCGAGGCGCTCCGCATACAGTGCCCAGCCTTCGATGTACGCGGTGTAGCCGGCCTGCTGGCGGAACGGCGGCAGGTCGGGCAGCGTCTGCGCGATCGCGATCTGCATGTGATGGCCGGGCACGCCTTCGTGGTAGGCCGTGGTCTCGATGTTCAGCGTCAGGCGGTTGCTGAAGTCGCTCGTGTTCACGTACACGCGGCCCGGGCGCTTGCCGTCGGGCGTGCCCTGGTTGTACTGCGCGCCGCCGGCTTCTTTTTCGCGGTATTCCTCGACCGGCAGCACCTCGACGTTCGTCTTCGGCAGCAGGCCGAACAGCTGCGGCAGCTTCGGCTGCATCTGCGCGATGTACTGTTTGTACAAGTCCACGATCTGCTGGCGCGACGTGGCGTGCGCCTTCGGATCGGTCTTGATCGCTTCGCGCATCGCGGCCAGGTCCTTGTAGCCCAGCTTCTGCGCGATCTTGGTCTGCTCGCCTTCGATGCGTTTGACTTCGGCCAGGCCGAGCGCGTGGATTTCTTCCGGCGACTTGTTCGTGGTGGTCTGCTGCTCGATCGCGAACTTGTATAGCGCGTCGCCGTTCGGCAGCGACCACAGGCCGGGTTCGGTGCGGCCGTGCGGCGCGTAGTCTTTGGCGATGAAGTCGGCGAGCTTCTTGTACGCCGGGCGTACCTTGCCGTCGACTGCGGCCAGAACCGCGTCGTGCAGGCGCTTGCGATCGGCTTCCGCCACGCCGTCGGGGAATTTCGCCACCGGCTGCGCGAACACGTTCGCCTCGCCGGCCGGCTCGGCGATCGCCTGGCATTGCTTGACGACCTTCTCGAGCAGGTATTTCGGCGGCTCGAGCTTGTCCTTCTCGCCTTGCTTGAGCACCGCGATCAGGGTGTCGAACATGGCCGGCACCTGGTCCAGGCGCTTGACGTAATCGTCGTAGTGCTTGGTGCTGTCGAACGGAATCGCGCTGACGAACTGCGCCAGCTGCAGGTGCAGGCCGTTGAACTGGTCCACCGGCATCTCGTACTGCTTGAGGTCGATCGCGCGGATGCCGTCTTCGAGCTGGCGCACCATCAGCTGCTGGTTGAGCTTGTCCTGGTCCGAAAACCCCGTGGTGTCGATCGCCTTGAACCGGGCGAGGAACGCCTGCGCATCTTTTTTCTGCACCGCGACGTGGGCCAGCGATATGTCGCTGAACGTGTCGTTGTAGCGGTCGTCGCCGAGGATGGTCGCGAACTCCGGCGCTTCTTTCAGCGAGTACTCCCATTGTTCCGCGAGCAGCGCGTTGAGCGCCTTGACCCGCGTGGCGACGTCGTCGCCCGCTGCGAAGGCGGCAGAGCCGACTCCGCAACCGGCCAATGCGGCGGCGAATGCGAGGACGAGGCGTGTTTTCCGGAGTGTCGCGGTCTTCGTGATGTGCATGGCGATCGATCCTTAGCGTGAAAGCGACGGCGCGCACGCGTGCACCGCACGGCGGGCCGAAGCCCGCAGCACGAGGCGAAAACGTGCGATTCGAACGCAGCTTGCGCCGCGCGAACGGCGGCGCCCAGTGCAAAAAGTCAGCCGTGGCTTTCGTCACGGTTCGCGCCGAACCGGGCACAAACGTGCCCGGCTGCCGCGAATCTTCAAGTCTTCGGACTCGCGCCCGAATCCGGTGTGTTGCGAAATTCAGATCGAACGCGTCGCCACCGCCGGCGGCACGCGCGAGGCACGCGTGGCCGGACCGAGCACGGCGAGCTGGCCCAGCGCCCACATGCACACGAATCCGACCGGCAGGTAATGCCACGGCAGCAGCTTGCCCTGGTAGTGCAGCATCATCCACAGGCTGAAGCCGTACGCGAGCACGCTGCCGAGCAGCAGGCCGCCGCTCGTGATCAGGAAATTCTCGGTCAGGAAATAGCGCAGGATCATGAAGCGCGTGGCGCCGAGCGCGCGCCGCGTGCCGATCTGCTTGGTGCGCTGCGTGACCCAGAAGCTGGCCATGCCGACGATGCCGAGCGCGGTGATCGACAACAGGCAGAAGATCACCACGCCGAGGATGATCATCATCGCGCGGTCGCCGGCGTACGCATCGGCGCGCAGGCTCTCGACCGTGTGCATCTTGCCGATGATGCGGCTCGTGTTCGCCTCGCCCATCTTCTGTTCGACCATTTTGAGCACTTCGTCGCGGCGGCCGGGCTCGGCGCGCACGACGTAGCGCGTCGCGTTGCCGTACGGCATGAACACCGGCACGAACGTGGAGTTCTCGATGTAGTCGGCGCCGACCCACGGCGCCTGCGCGCGCTCGACGATGCCGACGATGGTGCTGGTCGGCGGGTCCTCGTCCATGTACACCGATTTGCCGAGCGCGTCGCCGTTGGGGAAGATCTTGTCCGCGAGCGCCTTGGTGATCACGATCGTGTCCGGGCGCACGCGGTCGCCGAAGGTCACGCGCTTGATTTCCTCCGGCGTGAACCAGCGTCCGGCGACGAGATTCAGACCGAGCGTATTCAACGCCTGGTCGTCGACCAGGTACATCGCGGTGTCGGCGGTGGAGGTCTTCTGTTTCGGCTGCAGGTTGATGCCGGTGCTCCAGCCGCCGTTGCTCATCGGCAGCGAATTGATCGGCGACGCCGAGGCCACGCCGGGCAGGCGGCGCAGCAGTTGCAGATCGGCCTGCTGCACGGCGTACGGATCGAAGCCCTGGCCGAAGCCGGAGCTGCCGAACCAGAACGTGTCCGCTTCGTTGATGCCGCTCGGCCGGCTCACGCGCTCGATGCGCTGGCTGATGATGAACAGCGCATTGCACACGATCGCGAGCGTGAGCGCGACCTGCAAGCCGATCAGGATCATCGCGACCTTGCTGCGCATCAGGGCGGAGAGAATGGGGCGGATTTCCATGGGCGATTCCTCGTGTCTTCTACCTGGCGTCATTCCCGCGCAAGCGGGAATCCATTTTTGCCTTTGTGTACAAAGCTAGAGTCAAGCTGGATCCCCGCGTTCGCGGGGATGACGACGGTGTTGTACATGCGGCCGGAGAGGTGCATGCGAACGGAGTGGAGTGCGTTTGCATGGCGGTCATTGAGTCTTCAATTGCGCCGCCGGTGCCACCTGGCAGGCGCGCCACGTCGGGTACAGGCCGGCCAGCAGCGCCGCGACCACCGAGAGCGCGATCGTGGTCGCGACCATGGTCCAGTCGAGCTGCGCGACCGACTTGTAGTCGGCATACAGTGATCTCACCGCGACCAGCCCGAGGCCCGTCAACGCGAGGCCGAGCACGCCGCCGCTGAGCCCGACCACGCCGGACTCGATCATGTACTGCGTGAACACGTTGCGGCGGCTCGCGCCGAGTGCGCGGCGCAGGCCGATCTCGCCCGCCTTGCGCGTGAACTTCGCCAGCAGCAGGCCGATCGTGTTCACCAGACAGACCGCCAGGAACGCGAAACCGAGTCCGGTCTGCACCTCGACGTCGCGCGACACGACTTTCTGGTCGTGCATCCATTCGGTCACGTTCAGCAGGCGATTGTTGAGCGGCCGCTGGAAGCGGCCGAGCTTCTTCTGCTCGTTGACGTAGTTGTCGAGGAACGACTTGTACTCGGCCAGGCGCGCGGGCGAGTCGAGCTCGACCCACATCTGCTGCCAGACGCAGTCGGATTGCAGGTACGCGTCCCACCCGTCGCCCGGCGATTTCCAGCAGCTGTTGTTGCCGGTGCCGCGATGCTTGAGATCGATCGCGGTGGTGTACGGGATGAAGAATTCGTCGGGATCGTCGAACGCGCCGTTGGTCAGGTCGTAATAGCGCGCGCGCAGGTTCCAGTTGCCGATCACGCCGACCACGCTGTAGTCGTTGCCGTCCAGGCGCACCGTCTTGCCGACGCTGTTCTGGCCGCCGAACAGTTTTTCGTTCATTTCCTTGCCGAGCACGATCACGCGCGCATGCGAGGTGTCCTGGTCGCGGTTCCAGGCGCCGCCGTAGGCGAACGGCGGCTCGAACATGGCGAAGAAATCGGCGTAGGTGACGCGGCCGAGCGACTGGAACGGCTTGATTTGCGGATTTTCCGGCTGCACCGGCAGCGACATCTTGAACATCGCCGCCTGCTTGTCCGCCTTGCCCGCTTCCATCAGCGCCGCGGCGTCGCGGTAGGTAACCTGGTCGGGCGGACGGCCGTCGTCGTAGTACGGCTGGTCCGGGCTCCAGTTGTCGAGTTGCACGTAATGCAGGCGCGAGGATTTCCACGGGATCGGATCGCTGCCCATCAGGTACATCACGGTCAGCGTGGTCATGCTGGCGGCGATGCCGAGCCCGATGCCGAACACCATCAGCAGGGTCAGGATCGGGTTGCGCTTGAGGCTGCGCAGGCCGAGTTCGAGATAGTAATAGATCATGGGATCACGGATTCAGAAGTGAGGATTCGGGACAGCGGATTCGCAATCGATGCCACGCCGCAGTGCACTCAGGCGACGACGCCTTCTTCTCCCAGCCGCGAATCGTGGTTCTCGAACCCCGGGTTTCCCGGCTTGCGCAGCTTCGGCTCCTCGTCGAAGTCCGTGACCTGGCCGTCGATCACATGCACGTTGCGCTGCGCGCGCGCCGCGAGCTCCGGGTCGTGCGTGACCATGATGATCGTGGTGCCCTGGCGGTTGATGTCTTCGAGCAGTTCCATCACGCCGCGCGCCATGAGCGAATCGAGATTTCCCGTGGGCTCGTCCGCCATCAGCAGGCGTGGCGAACCGGCCAGCGCACGCGCGATCGCGACGCGCTGCTGCTGGCCGCCGGACAATTCCGACGGGTAGTGCTTCATGCGCGATGCGAGACCCACACGCGTGAGTGCTTCGTCGATGCGCTTCTTGCGTTCGGCCGCGCCGTAGCCGCGGTAGCGCAGCGGTACGTCGACGTTGTCGAAGATGTTCAAGTCCGGGATCAGGTTGAAGCTCTGGAAAATGAAGCCGATCTTCTCGTTGCGCAGCTTGGAGCGCGCCGCGTCGTCCATGCCGCGCACGTCGACGCCGTCGAGCCAGAATTCGCCACCGGTGAATTCCTCGAGCAGGCCGGCGATGTTGAGGAACGTGGTTTTGCCCGAACCGGACGGACCCGTCACGGCGACGAACTCGCCGTCGCGCACGTGGATCGAGAAATCGCGCAACGCGTGCGTCTCGACCATGTGCGTGCGATAGACCTTGGACAAGTGCTTCATCTGCAGCATTGCGGAATCTCCGGATGGGATGTTTTTGCTGACGTCGTTCGGATTGTCGTCGTTCGGATCGATGTCGTTCAGTTGAGGACCACGCTCGGCGCGCCCTTGAACGCGTCGGTGCCCGATATCACGATGCGGTCGCCTTCGCGCAGGCCGGATTCGATCTCGACCGCGTTCAGGCTGGTGGCGCCGAGCTGGATCGCGGTACGTTCGGCAATGCCGTTGCGCACCACGTAGGCGACGCGGCCGGCGCCGGAATCGACGAACGGACCGCGTTCGACGACCAGCACGTTCGGGTGTTCGTCGAGCAGGATGCGCGTGGTGAGCTGCTGGTTCTGGCGCAGATGGGCAGGCTTGTCGGCGCCGAACCGCACGCGTGCGACGACCTGGCCGTTGACCACCTCCGGCGACACGGCGGAAAGCTCGCCCTTGTAGCGCTCGGCGCCGTCGGCGATCTCCGCCGGGATGCCGATGGCCAGATCGTGCGCGAAGACTTCCGGCACCTGCAGCTCGAGTTCGAGCGCGGTCAGGTCGACCACGGTCAGCAGTCCCGTGTTCGCCGCGACGTTCGCGCGCTGCTGCACCAGCAACTGGCCGACCTGGCCGTCCACCGGCGAGCGCACCTTGAGCGCATCGACCTGGCGCTGCAGGTCGGCGACCAGCAGTTTCTGGCGCTGCAGCGTGAGACGCTTGGTCTTGAGTTCGAACGCGAGCGTTTCGCCTTCGAGCTTCATGCCCTCCTGGGCGTGGCTGACTTCGAGTTCGGCTTTCGCCAGCGCGTCTTTGGCGCGCTCGACGTTGATTTCCGGGATCGCGCCGGCCTGGAAGCCCTTGGTGTTGCGTTCGACGTCGCGCGCAGCGGTCGTGCGGTCGATCAGCGCCTGGTCGTAAGTCTTTTTCGACGTCAGCTGCTTCTGCCGGTTGTCGATCTCGGCGCGCTCGACATCGATGCTGCTGCTGTCGAGCGTCTGCTGCTCCTGCGCCAGCTTGTTTTTCAGTTCCGGGCTGTCGACCTCGGCCAGCACCTGGTCCTTGGTCACCTTGTCGCCGGCGTGCACCTCGAACGTGATCGTGCCGGGCGCATTGGTGTACAGCGTCGGGCTGACCGCCGCGACCACCTTGCCCTGCGTCGAAACGTCGCGTACCAGATTCCCGCGCTTGACCTCGGCGATGCGCAACGAGGCGGCGTTGACCGAACTGCCCGCCGAAACCATGCGTGCGAGCGTCGGCACGCCCCAGATCAGCGCGGCGAGCACGGCGGCGCCGGCGGCGCCCATCACGATCCAGCGCCGACGCGACGCCGGCGCGGAGGTGACGATGCGGCGGTCTTGGGCGGCGGTGTCTCGGATCATTGCTCGGCTTCCCTCGGGTGACTGTCGGGGGAGCCTTCAGCAACGCCTGTGCCAGCCGCTGCGGCCGCCTGAAAAGCGCATGGGAATGCGGGTTTGCGCGGGACGGCCGCGGTCCGACCGGTGTCCGCGGCGCAGTGCGGACACTGGCCGGACACCGCCGGCGTCCGCAGTGTCCGCCGCGTTCCGGCCCGCTTTCCCGAGCTACTCAATGGGACTCTGGCCGGAGCCCGCTCGGGGGAGACGGGGCAACTTCACCCCGGAGCAACGTTGCGTGCGACCATTCCCCCGTCCCGTGCATCCCATAGCTCCGTGACGACCTCATTGTTCGAACTGGAACTGCCCCGATCCCTGATCGACCGCGCCAAAGCGGGCGATCTCGGCGCGTTCGAGAGCATCTACCGCCGCTTCGAGCGGCCGGCGTACACACTCGCCCTGCGCGTGCTGAACGACGGCGAGTCCGCGCGCGAGGTGCTGCACGATGCGATGCTGAAGGTGTTCCAGCGCATCGGCCAGTACCGCAACGACGCGCCGTTCTGGGCCTGGCTGCGCCAGATCGTGATGAACGAAGCGCTGATGCGGCTGCGGCGGCAGCGCCACCCGGTCGATGGCGACGATGCAATCGATGCCGTCGCCGACGAAGCGGCCTCGCCGTCCGTGCGCGCGGATGCACTCGCGCTCGAACGCGCGCTCGGCGAACTGCCGGCGCTGACGCGCAGCGTGCTCTGGCTGTACCACGTCGAAGGCTACTCGCATCCCGAGATCGCCGAGATGGTCGGCAAGACGGTGAGTTTCTCGAAATCGCAGGTCGCGCGCGGCACGGCGCGCCTGCGCGTACTGCTCGGCGTGCCGCCGGCGGACGCGGACGGCGGTCCGCGCACACCGGACGACGATTCCCTGCGTGCCGGCGCGCCGCGCGCGAACCCGCCCTATTCGGAGTCCGTGTCATGTCTGATCCAAACGCCAGCACTGAGCTGAACCTGGCCGAAGCGCTGCGCGCGCTGCCGCTGGCGGCGCCGTCCGGCGATCCCTGGGCGCGGCTCGCGGCCGAACTGGCGCCGGCCGCGCAGCCGCGGCGGCGCCTGCTGCCGTTCGCGCTCGCCGCCGGCGTTGCCGCGCTGTGCATCGCGTTCGCGCTGTACCGCACCGCGCCGCAAGCGCTGGCGCCTGCGACCGTGCAGCACGCGGGCGCATCCAATACAGCGAATGGCAACGATGCAGCAATTGCCACAAGTGCGCAAAGTGTACCCGCTGCGGCGGCGAACGATACGCGACTTGCGGCACTCGAAACGCGCTCGCAGGCACTGGAGCGCTGGCTCGAGCAGACGCGCGACCAGGCCGCGCCGCTGCCGGCGCAGGACCTCGCCGCAGCGGCCGAGATCGAAAACATGATCGGCCTGGTCGACGTCCAGCTGAGCGCAACGCAAGGCGCCGACGCCGCCGGACTGTGGCAGCGACGCGTGAACCTGCTCGAGGACCTGACCGCATTGCGCTATTCGAACGATCGCCTCGCCGGCTCGCTGGCTTCGAACGCGAACGGCACGGCGCCCAACCGCATCAACTGAAAGGCACACCATGAAGCGAACCATCACTTCCATCCTGATCGCCGCCGCCCTCGCGCTGAACGCCGCGGGCGCGCTCGGCGCCGACGCGCCGGTGCGCGACGCCGACGCAGCGCGGGCGCAGGCGGAAAAGTCGCGCGGCGACGCCGAGGCGCAGCGCACCCAGGCGGAGAAGGCCCGCGCCGAAGCCGAGCGCGAACTCAACGAGATGCGCGGCCAGATGCGCGAGCTGTCGCGCAAGATGGCGGACATCTCGGCCAAGCTCGGCGACGTCGGCCCGCGCAACTACGCCTACCGTTATCTCGGCGACCCGAATCACGCCATGATCGGCGTGGTGCTCGGCGGCGGCGATCGCGGCGTGCGCATCAACGCGGTCACGCCCGGCGGCCCGGCGGACAAGGCCGGCGTGCGTCACGGCGATATCCTGGTCGCGGTCGACGGCAAGCGTGTCGTGGACGAGGAGCACGCGATGGAATCGCTGCGCGAGCTGAAGGTCGACCAGAACGTGAAACTGACCGTGCTGCGCGACGGCAAGGACACCGACATCGCGGTCAAGGCGGAACGGCGCGAGCCGTTCAACATCGGCTACGCGTTCGAGGGTGACGTGCTGCCGCCGGATTTCGGCGCGCACATCCAGCAGCAGGTCGAACGCGCGATGTCGCATGCGCAGATTTCCGAGCAGCAGGCCGAGCGCATCGCCGAACGCGCGCAGCGCCAGGCCGAACACGCGCTGCAGCGCGTGCACGTGAGCATGCCGTGGTACGGCGTCAACCTGGCGGGCCTCAATTCCGATCTGGGCGGCTATTTCGGCACCGACAAGGGCGTGCTCGTGCTGTCGGCGGACGATTCGCTCAAGGGCCTGAAGGCCGGGGACGTACTGCAGCAGATCGGCGGCGAACCGGTGCAGCGCCCGGAGGATGCGTTCCGCCTGCTGCGCCAGCAGCCGAGCGGAAGCGACGTCAAGGTGCAGGTGCTGCGCCAGCACAAGCCGCTGACCCTGAGCATGAAGGCGCCCGACGCGCACAGCATTTTCGTGCCGCTGCCGCCGTTGCCGCCAGCGCCGCCCGCAGCGCCGGTGCCGCCGACGCCGCCCACGCCGCACGCGCTGCCGGTTCCGCCGAACCCGCCGACGCTGCCCGCCGTGCCGGCGCCGCCGCAGCCGCCGCTGGCCGACGAAAGCGCCTGATTCGTTTCGAACGCACCCGCCGCAGCTCGCCTGCGGCGCGGTTTTTTTTGTGCGATACCGTCAGGCTGTTAGCATGCGCGGCCCATGCAGACCTTCCTGATTTCCACGCTCACCGTCGCGCTCGCCGAAACCGGCGACAAGACGCAGTTGCTCGCGCTGATCCTGGCCGCGAAATATCGCCGTCCGTGGACGATCGCCACCGGGATCCTGATCGCAACACTGGTCAACCACACGCTGGCGGGCTGGCTCGGCAGCCTGATCGCCGGCGCCGTCAACCCGCAGGTGCTGCGCTGGATCACCGCTGCAAGTTTCCTCGCGGTCGCCGCGTGGAGCCTGATCCCGGACAAAGCCGACGAAAGCGAAGCGGCTCGCGGCAGCGGCTATGGCGTGCTGCTCGCGACGATCGTGAGCTTTTTCCTCGCCGAGATCGGCGACAAGACCCAGATCGCTACGGCCGTAATCGCCGCCGAATACCATCCGCTGTGGCAAGTCGTCGCCGGCACCACGAGCGGCATGCTGCTCGCCGACCTTCCCGCCGTCTGGCTCGGTGCGCGCTTCGCGCAACGCATTCCGATGCAGGCCGCGCGCTGGGCGGCCGCAACGTTGTTTGCGGCCTTGGGGATTTGGATCTTGGTGGGCTAGATGCCGGGCTGTGAAATTCGGGGCCAGGCTTTCACCGGAGCGGCGTGAGGCAACGCAAGCGCTTCAGGGTACCGGACCGCGCCTTGCAAAAAGCCGATCGCCAAACCCGGATTCCGGTCTCACGACATCGTCGCGAACAACTGCCCCTGCGCGGCGACGACGGTATTCCGGCCGCTGTCTTTGGCCTTGTACAGCGCCTGGTCGGCACGGCGCAGGCAGTCGTCCAGGCGTTCGCCGGCGAGCATCTCCGACACGCCGAGGCTCAGCGTCACGCGCAGGCCGTCTTCGCCGATGCGCGTACCGGCGACGATCGTGCGGATCTGCTCGGCGCGCTTGCAGGCGTGCGCCAGGCGCGTGCCGGGCAACAGGATCAGGAACTCCTCGCCGCCCCAGCGCGCGACGTTGTGCTGCAGCTGGTCGGCCGAGGATTCGCGCAGCAGCGTGCCGACCGCGGCGAGCACCGTGTCGCCGGCGCTGTGGCCGTACAGATCGTTGACGCGCTTGAAATGGTCGATGTCGGCCAGGACCACGCTCATGCCGACGTCGCCGGGTTTGAGCAGCTGCACCGACTGTCCGAGCATCTCCATCATCGCGCGACGATTGAGCAGGCCCGTCAGCGAGTCCGTCAGCGCCGCTTCGCCGAGCAGCGCCTCGACGTGCACGCGGCTTTCGATTTCCATGCGCAGTTTCGAAGTCGCGCCTTCGAGCTCGGCGGTACGCTCGCGCACACGCGATTCGAGGTGCTGGTTCGCGTCGCGCAGCGCGACGGTCGCTCGTTCGCGCCCTTCCGCAGCGGACTTGAGCCGGCCGGCCATGGCATCGAACTCGCGCGCCAGTTCGTCGAATTCGTCGCGCGGTCCCGCATGGCGCGGCGGCAGCGGCTCGCCGCTGGCCAGCGCACGGCAGCGCACGACCAGGTCGTGGATGCTGGTCTGGAAGCGGTTCGCCGCGATGCGGCTCAGAATGATCGCGGCCAGCACGCAAACCAGGAAGGCGAGCGCGGTGGTCAGGCGCAGGATGTAGAGGTGATCGCCGACGCGTCCCGGACGCGTCTCGACCACGACGTTGTAGTCGCTGCTGGCGACCAGTGGCGTGCTCACGCGCAGGCGGTCGTCGCTGGCGTCGGCGCGCAACGCGTCGGGCGCCGCGGCGTCGTCGGAGCTGAACAGCACATGTTCGCCGTCGGCGCGGCGCTGCGTGACGAATGCGAGCGCGACGTCGTCGCTGTGCTGGATCACCTCGCGCAAGCCGTTGGCGAGCGCCTGGCGCTGCGGTCCCGGCTGCGCGGCCTGCGCCAGCTGCGCCGTGTCGAACGCGCGCGCCAGCGCCAGCGCGCTGCCCGCCAGTTGGGCGCGCATGCGTGCCACCACCTGCTGCGCCGCAGTGTGATAGATGAATGCGCCGAACGCGCCAGCCAGCACGACGACGGCAAACAAGTGACTCAGCAGCAACCGCTGCCGGATGCCGAGCGAAACCGCCATTGGTCCCCCCGAAACGACGCCCCCAGTCTAGCAAGGACTTTCTTGCGCTGCGACGGACCGGTGCTCTAACCTCCACGCGCGGCCGATCGCGGCCGTCTGGGCATCGGGAGAGCCTCGCGCGTGAGTATCCGACTGCGTTTGATCGTGATGAATTTCCTGCAGTTCTTCATCTGGGGCAGCTGGCTGCTCACGATCGGAGCGTACTGGTTTCAGAACCGGCACTGGTCCGGCACGGGTTTCGGCGCGATTTTCTCGACCATGGGCATCGCCGCCCTGTTCATGCCGTCGCTGACCGGCATCGTCGCCGACAAATGGATCAACGCCGAGAAACTCTACGGCCTGCTGCAGATCGGCGGCGGCGTGATCCTCGCCCTGGTGCCGACCGTCGAGGATCCGAGCACGCTGTTCTGGGTCATGCTGCTGAACATGATCTGCTACATGCCGACGATCGCGCTCGCGATCGCGGTGGCCTACAACGCGCTCAAGGGCGAAGGCCTCGATGTGGTGCGCGACTACCCGCCGATCCGCGTGTGGGGCACGGTCGGTTTCATCGCCGCGCTCTGGACTGTGAGCCTGCTGCATCTGGAAACGTCGGCCGGCCAGTTCTACGTGGCGTCCGGCGCCTCGATCGTGCTCGGCCTGTACGCGTTCACGCTGCCCAAGTGCCCGCCCCGCCTCGGCCGCAGCGAAGGCGCCCGCTCGCTGACCGACGCGCTCGGCCTGACCTCCTTCCGCCTGTTCAAGAACCGCAACATGGCGGTATTCCTGATCTTCGCCATGCTGCTCGGCGCCGCGCTGCAGCTGACCAACGCCTACGGCGACACGTTCCTGCACGATTTCGCCGGCGAGCCGCAGTTCAAGGACTCGCTGGCAGTGAAGTATCCGGCAATCATCATGTCGATCTCGCAGATTTCCGAGACGCTGTTCATCCTCGCGATCCCGTTCTTTCTGCGCCGTTTCGGCATCAAGACCGTGATGGTGATCAGCATGCTCGCGTGGTTCCTGCGTTTCGGCCTGTTCGCCTACGGCGATCCGGGACCGGGGCTGTGGATGATCGTGCTGTCCTGCATCGTGTATGGCATGGCGTTCGACTTCTTCAACATCTCCGGCTCGCTGTTCGTCGAGACGCAGAGCGACCCGCGCATCCGCGCCAGCGCGCAGGGCCTGTTCATGGTCATGACGAACGGCATCGGTGCGGTGCTCGGTAGCTCGATCAGCGGCTACGTCATCGACCGCTTCTTCACCCACGCCGATCAGAGCAAGGATTGGCACGGCATCTGGATCACGTTCGCGCTGTACGCGCTCGCGACCGCGATCCTGTTCGTACCGTTGTTCAAGCACAAGCACGATCCCGCGATGCTTCGCAACATGCATCCCGATGTGAACGTCGGCGCTTGATCGAGCCCGCTCGCTCGGACTTCGGATCGGCGGCGCATCTCCACAACCGAAGAAATCCTTGCTGCGCAAGGATTTCGCCCCCTTGACTCACGGGGGCTGAAATCAAAAGCGCGGGTTCTGACAAACTCGCTGCAAAAGGACATGTCTATGCAAGCACAAGTCATCATCGTCGGCAGCTACGTGCAGGATCAGGCCTGGTTCGTCGAACGCTTCCCGCGCCCGGGCGAAACGCTGCGCGCGCACCGCTACAACACCGGACCCGGCGGCAAAGGCTTCAACCAGGCGGTCGCCTGCGCGCGCCAGGGCGTGCCGACCGCGTTCATCGGCGCGGTCGGGCGCGATACGTTCGCCCAGTTCGCGCAGGAATTCGCGCGCGGCGAGAACATGCCGTGCCGCTGGCAGGTACGCGACGACCAACCGACGTCGACCTCCAGCATCACGGTCAACGCCAAGGCGGAGAACCAGATCGCGATGATTTTCGGCGCGAACGAACACCTGGATCCCGCGTTCGTGCGCCAGCAGGACGATTTGTTCGCCGGCGCGAAGACCTTGCTGATCCAGCTCGAGAACAACCTCGACGCGCTCAAGGCTGCGCTGGAGATGGGTGCGCGGCACAATCTGACGCGCATCTTGAATCCCGCGCCGGTGCACGCCGACCTGACGCTCGAGATGCTGCGAAGCGCCGAGATCATCACGCCGAATGAAACCGAGTTCTCGCTGCTGCTGGAACGCTTCGCGCAGAAGAACGTGAGCCCCGAGAAACTGTGCGAACTCAGCGACGCCGAACTGCACGGCCTTGCGCGCCGCCTCGGCGTGCCGACCGTGGTGCTGACGCTCGGCTCGCGCGGCTGTTTCGTCTCGCACGGCGACAACCGCCGCAACGACACGAGCGAGCACTACCGCCTGGCGCCTGAAAAAGTGAAGGCGATCGACACCACCGGCGCGGGGGACGCGTTCTCGGGCTCGCTCGTCGCCGGTCTCGTGCGTTTCGCCGGCGAGCCGTTCCGCAAGGCCGTGGTGCACGCGAACCGCGCCGCCGCCATGTCGACCGAAACGGTCGGCACCGCGCCGGCGATGGCGAAATTCGACGCCGTGATCGCGCGGTTTGGCAGTTGATCGGGCGCAATCTCGTATCGGGATAAGGCTGCAGACGGCTCCAGGCGCGACCCGGAACCCACGTTTCCATAACGACTGCGGCCTGCGGGCATTCTAGAATTCCCACAGGGGCTTTTTTGCGCCGCGGGTGGAGCGGCGCAGTCGACGGAGGTGTCCGAACGTGCGCATACCCGATACGCTGCGCTGGCTCTGCGGCGCGATTTTCCTGCTGGCCGCGTCGGCCATCCCGGCGCAGACCTGCACGCCGTCGATTCCGTTCCAATACGAATCGCAGAACCAGGCGCAGGCGACCTGGACCGCCGCGACGCCGACCGACCCGTGCGCGCTGACCGTCGCGCTGAATGCGGACGCCGGCGCCTCGGCCGCGGCGTTCGTGCACTATCAACGGGCCAGCCCGTTGACGCTCGCGCGCTACGGTTTCCGGATCGACACGTCCGCGCTGACCGGAATGACACTGGCGAATCGAGGCGTGTGGCTCTTCACGGCGAGTTCGCCGACGCCGGTCACGCCAGCCGTTGGCGGCCTCGTTCTATTGACGCTGCGCGGCGCAAGCACCGCACCGGCCCTCACGCTCGCGGCGGCGTGTTCCTGCGGTGCCGTGCTGGATCGGATCGATATGCCGCCGGGCGTGCACACCGTGCGCTTGGAAATCGCGACCGGCGCCGGGGCCGCCGGGGCGGTGCGCCTGTGGCTCGACCATGCCTTTACCGACGCGCCCGATCGGGTGCTGGACCAAGCCGGTGCCGGACTCGACAACGCCGCCGGGCAAGGCGTGATCGCGGCGGAAATCGGCCTGAGCACCGCCAGCCCCGCCTTCCGCACGGACTACGCCGGCGCGAACGTGACGTTCGATCAATTCGAATCCAACGACGACACGCTGTTCTTCAGCGACTTTACGGGCGGAGGCCAGTGATCATGCCGCGCATCGAATGCTTCCTCCGCTTCGCGATCGCTTTGGGCGTGCTCGGTGCACCGTGCGCGAGCCTCGCCCAGAGTTGCGCCAATCCGATTCCGATCACCCCGGTCTCGCCCGGCTCCTTCAGCGGCACCACGTGCGGCGCAACCAATTACCTTCCTTCCGTAGCGAACGGCGCGATTTCGACCTTCGGTCCGCAGGTCATCTACCTGCAATCCGACTTGAGCGCCACGTACGGATACGAAAACATCACGCTGCAAGCGGACCCGAATACGTTGTCGCTGTACGTCTGCCGCAGCCCCTGTGCGACCTATTCTTCGTGCGTCGCCGTCGCGGATGTCGGTGCAGGCGGTATCGCCGACGCGACGATCGCGCCGCCGCGCGAGGCCTACATCGTCGTCGGATCGAGCAATGGCACGTGCAGCGCCTATTCGCTGACGATCAGCGTGCCTCTCGACTGAGGCAACGCGCGTCGATGAACCGGCGCCGCGGAACGCGGCGCCGTGCCGGTTGCCGAAACTTTGGCGCCGCGACAGGTGGGTTCGAGCGAATCCGGCGGCAATAGAGCAAAACGGTCGCAGCGCCTGCCCCGAGCCGATAAAATGGCGCGGTTATGCAAATCGGCCCTTTCCGCATCGATCCTCCCGTCGCGCTCGCGCCGATGGCCGGGGTTACCGACAAGCCGTTCCGCCAGCTGTGCAAACGGCTCGGCGCGGGGCTGGCCGTGTCCGAGATGACCACGTCGGATCCGCGCTTGTGGGGCACGCGCAAGTCGCGCATGCGCATGGACCATGAGGGCGAGCCGGAGCCGGTCAGCGTGCAGATCGCAGGCTACGACCCTGCGATGCTGGCCGACGCGGCGCGCTACAACGCCGACCAGGGCGCGCAGATCGTCGACATCAACATGGGCTGTCCGGCGAAAAAAGTCTGCAACGTATACGCCGGCAGCGCGCTGCTGCAGGACGAGCCGCTGGTCGCGCGGATCCTGACCGCGGTGGTTTCGGCGGTGGACGTGCCGGTGACACTGAAAATCCGCACCGGCTGGAACCGCGACAACCGCAACGGCGTGCGCATCGCGCGCATCGCTGCGGACGCCGGTATCGCCGCGCTCGCCGTGCACGGGCGCACGCGCGCCGACCTGTACGAAGGCGAGGCCGAGTACGACACGATCGCGGCGATCAAGCGCGCGGTGGCGATTCCGGTGTTCGCCAACGGCGACGTCGATTCGCCGGAAAAGGCGCGCACGGTGCTGGCGCAGACCGGCTGCGACGGTCTGCTGGTCGGGCGGGCCGCGCAGGGTCGTCCGTGGATCTTCCGCGAGATCGCGCAGTTCCTCGCCACCGGTGAGCGCCTCGCGCCACCGGGGCCGGCCGAAGTCGGCGCGATCCTGTGCGGACATCTCGAATCGCTGTACACCTTCTACGGCGAGCAGCAAGGGGTGCGCGTGGCGCGCAAGCACCTCGGCTGGTACGCCAAGGACCGGCCGGAAAACGCCGCATTCCGCGCAGTCGCCGTGCGTACCGAGTCGGCCACCGAACAGCTGCGCCTGACGCGTGAGTATTTCGCCGCGCTGGCGGACGGGCTGGCGCTGGCGGCCTGAATGGCCGCGCACACGACACCTGTTCCGCGTCAACGGGTCGTCGCGTTTACTGCGGAGAAGCGAAACGGAGGCATGAACGGACTTTGCGTGGCGCTCAGGCCGGCGCGCGGCGGGGCCGCGCCATCCCGGTGCGTCGCCTGCCGCGCGCTCGGCGCCTTTCGGGGGGGCTACTCCCGGAATTTTCGGTCATCAGGGCGCTGGACGAGTACGTTCGCCCGGGCACGCCGAGATCCGCGGCAGATCCTACGCACGCTCGGCCGACAGCGCTTTCGTTTGCGATGCGTTTCTTCGTGCTTTCCTGTGCGCCGGCGCCAGACGTCCGCCGCCGCGGCTGCTCGTCCCGACCACTGCGCGGCTGGCCGTTTAGGCGTCCGGATCGGGGCTGCCGGACGCCGCCGCGAGGTCCGACGGACAACCCTGAAAACATCGCGTAAACAGCTGCATTCAGGCGCCGAGCGGTGTATGATGCCCGGCCTTTTATCTTTCCATCCGAATTGAAGAATATTTCTGGAGTCCGCCCGATGAGCAACTACCTTTTCACCTCCGAGTCGGTGTCCGAAGGCCATCCGGACAAAGTCGCCGACCAGATTTCCGATGCGGTGCTGGACGCGATCCTGGCGCAGGACAAGCGCGCGCGCGTCGCGTGCGAAACCATGGTCAAGACCGGCGTCGCGATCGTCGCGGGCGAGATCACGACCAGCGCCTGGATCGACCTCGAAGCGCTCACGCGCAAGGTGATCCTGGACATCGGCTACGACTCCTCCGACGTCGGTTTCGACGGCGCCACCTGCGGCGTGCTGAACCTGATCGGCAAGCAGTCGCCGGACATCAACCAGGGCGTGGATCGCAAGAAGCCGGAAGAACAGGGCGCGGGCGACCAGGGCCTGATGTTCGGCTACGCCACGATCGAAACCAAGGACATGATGCCGGCGGCGATCTACTACTCGCATCGCCTGGTCGAACAGCAAGCCAAGGTGCGCAAGAAAGGCAAGCTGCCGTGGCTGCGCCCGGACGCGAAATCGCAGGTCACGCTGCGCTACGACAACGGCAAGGCGGTCGCGATCGACGCCGTCGTGCTCTCGACGCAGCACGATCCGGACGTCAAGCACAAGCACCTGGTCGAAGCCGTGCGCGAGGAAATCCTCGATCCGGTGCTGCCGAAGAAATGGCTGCACAAGGGCACCAAGTTCCACATCAACCCGACCGGCAAGTTCGTGATCGGCGGCCCGGTGGGCGACTGCGGCCTGACCGGCCGCAAGATCATCGTCGACACCTACGGCGGCT
>Ga0068856_100002435_pt1 | contig 19137 bp, 16 predicted proteins | sample KBSCornC62_FD_66595 | JGI IMG/M metagenome (GOLD analysis project Ga0068856, IMG submission 66595) | Corn rhizosphere microbial communities from Kellogg Biological Station, Michigan, USA - KBS Corn C6-2 | ecosystem: Host-associated > Plants > Roots > Rhizosphere > Soil ...
ACGAACCATCAGGGAGCTTTGCCGACACCACGTCGACAGGTTCGATCGTCGGCGGCCACGCGAGCAAATCACCTGCGCGCTTGCCGAGCGCGGCGGCGACGGCGCCCTCGAGATGTGCGGTGCGTCCCGCCTCGTCGGGAAAGACGTCGACGATCGCAAACTCCGACGTTCCCGTGCGCAACGCGAACCACGCCACTGTTTGGGGTTCCTCGTCGACCAGCGGCCGGGCCGCTCGTAACAGGTCGGCAACCTCCTGCTCCTTCCCCGGCTTCGCTTCCAGGCTGACAATCAACGCCTTCGTGACCATTGCGGTGCTCCTTCGTCGTGGGCTGGCCATCAGCGTGGCTGCGGCGCCTGTCCGCCACCTCAGCGACCGCTGAGTGGCGGTTGCGCTCAGCGACCGCTCAGGTCGTGCTGAGCGGTACCCCCTACCCTCGCCGTCTCGTCATACGGCTCGACCGAACACACACGAAAGGAGACGATCGAATGAACGGTTTTCGAAGACGATGGTGGTTCGCAGCGGCGATGCTCGCGCTGGCCGCGTTCGCCGCGGTGACGGTGAGCGGCGCTTTTGCCGGCGCAAGCGATGCGCCGGGCGCTGCCAACGGACTCGGTCAGCTGAGCGGCCTGCTGCCGCGTGACCACCTGACCGAGCAGAGCGCAATCCAAGTGAATCTGAGCACGGAGTCGGTGAGGCTGCCGCTGTACAAGGGCATCGCCTACAAGGGCACGCCGAAGCAGGAGACCGTCTGGTACGTGCTGCTTGACGCGTCCGACGCCGGACTCGCACATGACCTCGGTGTCAACTATGCGCCCAAGCTCGCGAACATCGCGATCAATGATCCAGGAGCCGTGCAGACGGTGACGCTCGAGTCACCGACGCCGGACCAGAACAAGTTCGGGCAGGCAGTGGTCGACTTCCAGGGCGCCCCCGACTTCAGCCCGACTCGGATAGCAACGCCCGGCCCGACCGGCTTTCCGCTGGCCAACTTCCAGCCGGGCGCCGTCGCTGGGCCCGGGTACAGCCCCTTCATCCGGATCGCCGGATCGCCGACCGTCTACAGCGCACCGATCATCGCCACCGGCAACGGCCCGTTCGACGTCGTTCATCACACGAACACCGGCGATCGCGTGCTCGGCATCCATCTCGCCGGCCCGCAGCAGCCGGGTCAATACGAGGACAACTGGGTCGACCTGCTCTTCGTCAAGGGCTTCGACGCCGGCCAGCCGATCATCTACATCTCGACCGACGCCGGCCAGCCGCTGACCTCGGTGCTCGAGCGCTCCACGTACGTGCCCGCGCTCGACAAGGCGGCCTACAACGGCGGCGACGACTTCCTCGGCTCCGCCCGTGAGCGCCTGTTCGGGTTCGTCAACGGCCAAACCGGCCCCAACAACCCGAACGCTCAGGGCTTCGTAAACCTGATCAAGGACGGCCACGCCTCCGAGGACGCAAGCGCCGATAACACGGCTCTGATCGACGCGCTCCGAAACGGCGGCGACCTGCTCAACGTGTTCGGAGACTTCCCGACGCTCAGCGACCCGCGCCACGCCGACGCCTACAGCCCGCTCTGGGACGCGCAGCTCGGCCTGTGGACTGACAAGGCGGTCAAGGAAGGCCTCAACACCCGCCAGACCGACGAGGTGCAGGTCTTCAACCTCGCCGCCAGCAGACCCGATCTGCTCACCGGCATCAACCCGGCGACCGGCCAGCCCGCACCCTACGGTGCGACCGGCGTCGACATCAACTGCGCAGTGATCGGCTTCACGGCGAAGGCTCCGACGGCCAACCTCGCCAACCCGCTTCCCAACTCGCAGTTCCCGCCCCGCTAGGGCGCACGACGTGGGGCGGCGGGCAGAGGCGCCCGCCGCCCCACCACCTGACCGTCTATTTCGGCGCTCCTTTGACTTTCATCAAGGGCGAGTGCATCGCCGCGTCGAGAGGCAGAGCTCGGAGCGAGTCGCCCGAGCCGGGCGATTCTTTGGCGTGAGTTCGCCCTCGGAGTTCTTGGGCGAAGCATCACTGGTTCGGCCGCTGAGGCCTATCAGCATGCATACATCGCGTGCTACTAGTTCGTCACGAAGACGGCACGGGCGCGGGAGTCCCCAGACGACTATCCGCTACGGTCGCTTACGACGAAGCCCAAGTACCAGCACACTACTCCCTCTCTTCAGACCGCCTCTTTACCCGGGTTATACACATAGTCGCCGCCGGCATAGCAAAGAGTCAGTCACCGCTCACCTCAGCACGTCGATAGCGACTACTGCACGACTTGGATCGGCACCGCTGCCGGCGAACCTAAGCATACGCCCCAAAAACACCCTAGGCCGACACCCATCCCCGGCAGTTCGCCCGGCCGTGCTCCCCCGAACGAGTGGCCCGATGCAGTAAGAGGCACGACCCAATCTGAACTGACGGGGGAGCAGGCCCTGAGGAGCACAACCGATCACCTCAGTAGCTCCAATTGACAGCAGTTTTCTTAGGCGATTGGCTCTGAAGACGAATCGGTTGTAGGGCATTTCATGGGCGGCCGGCCACAGTTGAAGGGGGTCGACGCCAGCCGCCCGATTGCCATAACACGAAGCTACAGAGGAGTGCACATGTTAAAGTCTCTAACTAATCGAGTCACACCATTAGCGGTTGCCGTCGCTTGCGGCGTGCTGCTCGCATCGGGCACAGCGTCCTACGCTGCGTTCACGGTCGGCACAAAGCAGATCCGAAAAGGTGCCGTGACGCGCGCCAAGATCCACCGCCGTGCGGTGACCTCAGACAAACTCGCCAACCGCGCAGTCGTCGGACGCACAATAGCTCACGGAGCGGTCAAGACTAACTCGATCGCCAACGGCGCAGTCACGGCCAACAAGCTCGCAGCCGGAGCCGTGACGCCCCTGGCGTACGGCAACGTCGCTCCCGGCGCATCACCGACGTTTGTGCCGGGCACAACGTCCGGGTTCACGGCGGTGTCGCGCCCATCGACGGGCACGTATTGCCTAACCCCGAGCGGTGATGCTGACCCGACGACCGGAGTGCTCGTCGCAAGTCCGGACGCCACTCATTCCACAGGTCTTGGTACGCTCCTCAGCGTCGTGGTGGAGGCAGTGGCCGGAGCACCGGACTGCTCGGCCGGGTCCTTCGAAGTACAAACGAAGGTGCTTGCCAGCGCGGCCGGTGTCCTGACGAGCTCGGACGCCGTCGGGTTCACGGTTATCGCCACCTGACCTCAGGCGCACGTCTCCCCGGTGCCAACGACATCTAACCGAGGTGCCAGGCGCGCGGAGAGCCTCAGCACCCTCCATCGACGCAACGGCGGGGGGTGCTGTTTGGTTATATGCCGACGTAGCAGGGCCCCCGAGACGCGGAATCATGGTTTCCGTTCGGACAGGGACTGCTGGTTGAAGCAGTAGACATGGCGAACTTGTTCGTAGCGGACATGTTCGGTGATGGACGTCGATCGCCACCCACCACCTTCAGCGCCACTGAGCCAACGTGAGCGAGCGGCCAAAGCCGGTTTTTGACGCATGACGGGATCGTCGGTGCCGCGATGAGGTTGATGGTGGCCGAGGTTCGCGAACGGGTGACACCCGCTGGAGAGGCAGCGGTCGAGGTGGCGCGGCGGATCACGGCTGTTGAGCAAAGCTTCGCCAGATCGGCACCGCGTGCGCGGCACACGCCGTCGCATTAATCCTGCTCGTCGTCGGCGGACGCTGCCCTGCGGAGGCAGCGGCCGCACGTTCGAATCGTGCCGGACGCATGGCTCAACCAAGCCGTTTTCGTAGGCTCGAAATGCGGAAACGTGCACCATTCGTACCTCGTACTCTGCCTCCGCTTCCGCCGGAGAGGCCGACGAGGCGCGCGCAGAGGCAGCGGGACGCGAAGGCGTACTGGGACTCGTTGACGAGGCGCAGGGTCTGGGCGCTTCGCAAGATGGGGTATTTCAAGATCGGCCGGCCGGGGCCGTGACCTTCATCGCGCCAGTCTTGAAAGCCGGCGGTGGCCGTCAAGGTCACTGGTGGGCTCGAATCCCACCCCCGGCCGCTGGCTGCTTGCTCGCCCACTCACATGAGGCATCAGACGCTCTTCCACCGGCTACGATCTCGCCATGAGCGAGCCTCCCGAAGCGGCCGACAACGTCGAGCAGATCGCGCCCGGCGTCTGGCACTGGACGATCCACAACTCGAACATCGGCGGCAACATCTCGGCTAGCCATGCCCTCGGCGGTGAAGAGGGCAGCGTCTGGATCGACCCGGTACGAGTCGGCGACCCGGCCAGCCTGCCGCGCCCGCAGGCGATCGTGCTCACCAGCCGCGGCCATCAGCGCGCTGCCTGGCGCTACCGGCGCGAGTTCGGCGTGCCTGTCCATGCCCCGCGCGGCGGCGAGGGCTACGACGAGGAGCCAGACTCGCTCTATGGCGAGGGCGACCCTCTGCCCCAACAGCTAGTGGCGATTCCGACGCCCGGATTTGGCGACGCCAAGTTCGCGCTGCACCGCGCCGCGCAGGGCGAGACGCCGTCGCTGATGATCGTCGGCGACCTCGTCATGCGCCGGGACGACGGCTCGCTGACCACCATCCCACCCCAGTTCCAATCCGACCCGGCAGCCGCCCGCAGCAGCGTCGAGCGAGTAGCCGGCGAAACGTTCGATCTGCTCCTGATCGGCCATGCACCGCCGGTAAGTGACGACCCGCAGGGTCAGCTGCAGAACCTTCTGGCCGATACCTAGCGACCAGGCCTTGCTCGCTCGGGAGACCTCAACTGGCTGGCCGACTGTATGGATTGCGACGGTTCATGCGACGCGGTGGTTGACCCACCACAGACTCGAGGCAACAAGCGCGACGGAGAGGGCGAGGAAGATGCTCGTTTCGATCGCCTGGAGTGTCCAGAACCGGCTTGCGGGTTGGTAGACGGCGTATTGGAGCACGTGGTGGTGGCGGAGACAGCCGCTGACGCCCTGAAGTGCACGGGGGTTTGTCTCAGTGATGTTGCATGATTGGATCAGCCGTCGGCCGGCGCCCGGTGCGCCGGGGAACGTGAGCCCGTTGTCGTTTATGTAACCGGCAGCCTCGCCGGTAGGGGCGGCGGCGCCGACCGGCCACGTCCTGTGCAGCGGCGCTACGCCTTGCCTGTTGAGAAAGTCAATACCCGCGGGCCGCACCACAGAGAGGCGGCCGAAGGGAACTGCCTGAGACGCCAGGCCGCTCTGCACCGACTCGACCAGGGGGCGCGAAACGCCCGGCTATGACTGCAAGAAGGCTCGGAGCGCACCGAGAGTGCCTTCCGGGTTGGCTTCGGGGAAGAAGTGGCCGCCGGGCAGTGACTGGCCCACGGCGTCGGGCGCCCACGCGCGCCAGATGCCGAGGGGGCCGCCGGCGTCTTGGTACCAGGAGTCGAGCGGACCAGGGGCCGCCCAGAGCACCAGGGTAGGCGCTTCGACCTGCCGCCCGGCAACGCGGTCGCGTCGGTCCGCCGCGTAGTCGAGGGTTGCGGCGGCCCGGTATTCCTCGCAGATCGAGTGGGCGGTTGCTGGATCCCGCAGCGCGTCGATGTAGAGGCTGCGAATCACGTCGGGAAACGCCTCCGGGTCCGACCCCCAGCCATCGAGTGCGGCATCCACGAACACCTCCGGCCCCGCGGCGATCAGCTGCTCGGGCAGCGGTTCCGGCTGGGCCAGCAGCGACCACGGCCAGTACGCCAACGCCAGGCGGGCGTCCGCTCGGTCAAGCGCCTCGCCTGTCGGGATCACGTCGAGCACGGCCAGTCTCTCAACCCGGGTTGCGTGGTCGAGCGCGAGCCGGTACGCCACTCGTCCACCGCGGTCATGCCCGACCACCGAGAAGCGCTCGAAGCCAAGACGCTGCATCAGCGCCACCATGTCGCCGGCCATCGCCGATTTCGCGTACGGCGCATGGTCCGGCGTGCTTGGCGGAGTCCCGCTGGCCCCGTAGCCACGCAAGTCAGCGCACACGACCGTGAAGTCCTCAGTGAGCGCGGGCGCCACTCGGTGCCACATGACATGTGTCTCCGGGAAGCCGTGGAGGAGGAGCACCGGGGCGCCTGCGCCGCCCGATCGCGCTGCGATCGTCGTGACGCCCACATCGATAACTTCGTGCTGAAAGCCCTCGAACATGGCGTCAAGTATCCCCTGCTCACGCACCTGCCCGCCGCCTCTTTCGGCGGCTCGGAGCTTGACACTCCCCCAAGGGGATACCCGATGATTGGGCTGGCCGCTCGAACTCGGCGGCTGCCAGGCACCAACCGAAGGAGGAACCATGAGCGTCTCGCCGGTCAAGCTCGGCGGCGTCGTCGCCGAATACGTGGCCGCCGTCAATGCGTTCGACGAGGACGCGATCGTGGCCACGTTTGCCGACGACGCGTTCGTCAACGATGCGCGACGGGAGTTCTGGGGGAAGGATGCGATTCGCCGGTGGGTTCGGGAGGAGATGGTCGGGGACCGCGTTACGCTCGAGCCAATCGAGCTGATCGAGCACCACGGACACACGATCCTGCGTGGCCGCTACGACGGCGAGTACGACAAGACCAACCTGCCCGACGAGTTGATCCTGACCAGCTACATCACAGTCCGGCACGGAAGGATCGGCACGCTGATCATCATCCACACCGCCACGGCGGCGTCCCCCTAGTTCCCTACGTGGCCCGCTTGACTCTCCCGTTGGGGGATGGAGGAGACTGTGTGCCATGCCAGCGCTGCTGACGATCGGTGAGTTTTCGCGCGCGAGCTACCTCACGATAAAGACCCTGCGCCACTACCACGACGTCGGGCTGCTCGAACCGGCCCAGGTGGACAGCTCCAGCGGCTACCGCTTCTACCGGGCCGATCAACTTGCGACAGCCCAGACGATACGCCGCCTGCGCGAGCTCGAGATGCCGGTGGAGCAGGTCAAGGGTGTGCTGCAAGCCGCCGACGCCGGCGAGCGCAACGCGCTGATCGCCGATCACCTGGAGCGCATGGAGCAGCGCCTCGAGCAGGCTACCGCCGCCGTCGCGTCATTGCGTGCGTTGCTCCGGGAGCCTGAGGGGTCGACCGCGGTGGAGTTCCGCGCGGTCCCGCCAACGCCGGCGCTGTCAACGATCGAAGTCGTCGTGAGCGCCGTGATGGATAGTCACGGCGAGCTCGGCTGCGGGTACGGTCATCGGCCGGGAGCGTCCGGCAACCGTTACCTGGTCCGCGACTGGCTCCTACGCCGCGCTGGGCCGATACCTGGCCGAGCACGACCTGAAGGTCGAAGAGCCCGTTCGCGAGTACTACCTGGTCGGCCCGCGTCACACCGACGACGCCAACCAATGGCAGACCGAGATCGCCTGGCCGGTCGCGCGGACGCACCGATGCGCCAGCCCACTGGCAACCAGGTGAGATGACGCCATGAGCACCCACGTCGTGAACGAGTTTCATGCCCTACCGGGTCACGCCGACGACGTCATGAACCTGCTGATCGAACTCTCCCCGATCAGCAGAACGCGGCCCGGATGCCAAGGCATCTCGCTGCGCCGCAATCAGGACGACCCGATGAATATCGTCGGCGACACTCGCTGGGCCACCCGCGAGGACTACGACAACTACCTCGCCTGGCGAACCGCCGCCGGCTACACCGCGCAGTTCGACGAGATGCTCGCGCAACCCATGAACATCCGCTACTTCGACGAAGTGCGCGCCTGGTAGCGGCAACGGCCGGCCGGCGCGCTAGCTGAAGCTGCCGCATAGCTGACGTAGTGCCCTCGGGTCCCGATTGGTTTTCGCGCTGCGCTTACACCCAGGGGACGCACTGTCGGGCCCGTGGAGCCCCGAAACCATCACCTGCAAATCCGATTTCGCCGCGGCCCGACTAACAGCAAATGCCCTGAGCGGCGTGCGTGGGTCACACGACGCGCTCAGGGCCCATTTCGATAACTACCTGAACAAGGAGCTTGAGGTGAATTACAACCTTCGCGCGCCATCCGCAGTGCGGATCGTCCTCGCAGCCGCCGCCGCGGCGGTCGCCCTCTCCGCCAGTGCGCGCGCCGACACCGGGTCAGGGCCGCCCGCGATCGCCGTGGGCGCCGGTTCCACCCACAGTGCCCATCCAGCGTCCGGTCAGCCGGTGATCGACTGGAACCAGGTGCTGCTCTCGATCGTGAACACGCCCGGCGCACAGCCGGCGAACATCCAGCCGACGCGGAACTTCGCGATCCTCCACGCCGCGATCTACGACGCGGTCAACTCGATCGATCGCACCGGCCAGCCCTACCTGATCGACATCCACGCGGCTCGACATGCGTCGGACGTTGCCGCCGCCGACGCAGCTGCGCACACGGCGCTGGTGGGGCTCTATCCGGCCCAGCGGGGCGTACTTGACCAGGACTACGCCGCCGAGCTCGCGACCCTGCCGGCAGGCTGGGCCAAGCACGGGGGTATCCGGGTCGGGCGGCGGGTCGCCACGCGCATTCTTGCGATTCGGGCGGCGGACGGGTCGAATCTCACGGCGCCACCGTTCGTCCCCCGCGGGCATCCCGGCGACTACCGGCCGACACCGCCAACCTTTCCCGCCCCGGTGTTTACCAACTGGGGCCACGTCTCCCCATTCGTGCTCGTGCGCGGCAACCAGTTCCGGCCCGGTCCACCCCCCGGACTGACCAGCCACGCATATGCGGCATCCCTGAACGAGGTGAAGCGCCTGGGCTCGTCCAACAGCACCGATCGCACGCCGCGCCAGACCGAGATCGGCACCTTCTGGAACGCGCCGATCCAGAACTTCTGGAACCAGATCGCCCAGACCATCGCGATCGCACACCACAGCAATCTGCCCACCACGGCGCGGCTGTTCGCAGCCCTGAACCTGAGCCTCGCCGACTCCACGATCGCCCTCTACGACGCGAAGTACACCTACCAACTATGGCGACCGGTCACGGCGATCCACCTCGCAGATACCGACGGCAATCCCCAGACGGCCGCCGACCCCACCTGGCTGCCGCTGCCCGTGAACACCGCCGCCGACCCCTCCTACCCCGGTGCCCACAGCACCATCAGCGCGGCGGCGGCCGTCGTGCTTGCGCACTTCTATGGCGATTACCAGCGATTCTCGGTTACCTCGCCCGCGCTGCCCAACGTGATCCGCTCGTTCACGAGCTTCTCCGCCGCGGCGAACGAGGCCGGCCTGAGCCGAATCTACGCAGGCCAGCACTTCCGCTTCGATCACACCGCCGGCCTCAGGCTCGGCCACCGCGTGGCGCACTTCGTCCTGCGAAACGCGCTGCTTCCGGCAGCCGGCTGACCTCGGGAATCCGACCAGCGACGGCGCGGCTATCTCAAGGCGATGCATGAACTCAGATCAGTCGCCTCTTCGAACCTTCCCGGCGCGCGGCGCGCCGATCCCGCCGGCCATCTCCCCCCGGCGGAGGATGCGGCACGCCGAGCGCTGGGAAGCGCGGCTCTGTGGCGCCCGTGGACGCTGCTGGCCGCGGTGGCAGGAGCGCTGCTTCCCTGGATCCTGTATCTCGCAGTGAGCCTGCCCATGGCCCACGTTGCCGTCCACTGGCGGCTTGCATGGGTCGGCTTCGACGCGACCCTGGCAGCGGTGTTCGCCTCCGCCGCACTGGCCGCCCGCCGTGGCTCGCCGCTGCTTCCCGACCTGCTGACGGCGGGAGCGGTGCTGTTGCTGTGTGACGCCTGGTTCGACGTCGCCACCGCGGCGAGCGCACGCGAGTTGGCCGGAGCGGTGGCGGAGGCGGCGGCGGCCGAGGTGCCGCTGGCGTTGTTCTGCCTAGGTTTCGCCCACCGCGTCAGACGAACGGCGCCACACGAGGGCCGTCGATAGCCCACGACGCACGGGCGCGGTGCGCCCGGGCATCGCAGGTACCGGACTACGAGTCGCGGCGGCCCGCGGCGAGCTCCTCCATGGCTGACCGGTCGATCGCATCGGCCAAGATCACGCCCAGCCGGCAGCGTGTCTGCGCCCGCAACGTGGCCTGACGGGTGCCGCCGCTGAGTACGGCGCCCTCGCCCAAGATCGCACCCGGACCGATCTCCGCCACCTCCTCGCCGTCCACCTCGACGGTGAGGACTCCGTCCAGCAGCAGGAACAGGTCGCTGCCCTCATCGCCCTGTTCGACGAGCGTCGCGCCGGGCTCGACCACCCGCCGACCCAGCTCGACACCGCGCCGGATCATGTCGCGCGACAGCTCCCGCTCGAGCGCCGTCTCAGCGGCGACCACGACGGCCTCCGACTCCTCGTCGCCCCACGGCGTGCGCTTGCCGTGCGACTCCCGGTACCACCGCTTGAAGTCGATCGTGCCCGCCTTCTGCACGACCTCGCCAGTGGCGTCATAGACCCAATGACGTGGAAACGGGCTGGCTCCGACCAGCTCGTGCTGCGACGAGCCGTCCGCGCGGATCGCGAGCGCGAGGGTCGTCCACGCGGTCGCAGAGCTGATCCGGAAGAACGGCCGGCCTCGCACCGTCCGCGGAGCGGGGAAGCCCGCGCGTCCGCCAACCGTCTGGACGAAGCGGACGGCGTCAGGGCTCACCTCCGGCTCCGGTTGAAGCACCTCGAAGGCGACGCCGGGAACCCGGATGTTCTTGGGCCCGGCCCGGAAGGTCGTCGAGCCGACCAGCCCGCCACCCTCGTGGCCGGAGCCGGTGATGCGGCCGTCCTCCACCTCGATCCATGCCACCAGCTGGTTGGCCTCGCGAAAGCGATCCTCATCACGGAGCCGTTCGAGGTCGCCAGGCTCGAGGCGATCCGGAGGAGCCTGGTCGTAATGGCCAATCCCGAGCTCGAACGGGAGCTTCGGAAGCCCTTCGATCGCATCCGAAGGGATCCACGAGATAGCGGTGACGGACGACTGGATACGCATCATGACCTCCTCGTCATTGGTGCAACCGTAAACGATTTGCACGCCGAGTGCGGCTCGCCCCACGCCTCATGGCGTGGTACAACTGGCGTGTGAGCGGGGACGTTCGGCATTCCGGCGTCTCGCAGGCCGGCCGTATCGACCTGGCCGAGGCGATCGCCCGTGACGGGCCGGGCGACTCGCACGTCGATGATGCCGCCGCGGTGCGGTATCTGCTGCGGCAGGTGCCGCTGTTCAAACGCATCGGCAAGCGCCACCTGCGGTTGCTGGCCGGTCGCTGTCAGGTCATGCGCTACCGGCCCGGTGAACCGATCGTGCGAGCGGGCTTCAGCGGAGAGGGGTTCTTCGCGATCGCCGGCGGACGTGCACGCGTGCAGCGTTCCGACGGCCACGAAGTCATCCTCGGCCACGGCGACTTCTTCGGTGACCTTTCGCTGATCGACGGCGCCGACCGAAACGCAACCGTGGTCGCCGAGACTGACCTGATCGCGCTCAAGGTGACGCGGCAGACCTTCCTCGACCTGCTGGACGCCGAGCCGACCGTGTGCCGTGCGCTGGTCGAATCGCTGGTCGAGCGCATCCGCGCGATGGAAGCGCGATTGCCTCCCTGACACGCTGATCACGACAACGCCGGTCCCCCGGATGTCGTGTCCGTCAGGTGGGTCTGCCAGACTGGGTGCGCCGGGCGATGTAGCCGCGGCCTAGCGGTTTGACGGAGCGACGAGGCTCCGGTTCCTCAGCCGAGGGACCGGAGCCTCGTCGCATTTGCAGACACGAGCGACGGAGGAGGTGGCGATGACCCCGGGAGATCTCACGATCGGAATCAATACGGTGTGGGTGGTAGTTGCAGCCGTACTGGTGATGTTCATGCAGGCCGGGTTCGCGTTTCTCGAGGCCGGCTTGACGCGGATGAAGAACGCCGGTCACGTGGCTGCCAAGAACGTGCTCACGTTTGCGCTGTGCTCGCTCGTCTACTGGGCGATCGGCTTCGGCATCGCCTTCGGCAACGGCAACGGGCTGATCGGCACCAGCGGGTACGCCCCCGACGCCGCCGCGCTGCTGTCCGTGGGCAAGGCTCCCTTCAGCTTCTTCGGCGGGATCCCCGGTGGCGCCGGCTACCTGTTCGAGGTGGTATTCGCCGGCGTTTCGGTGGCGATCGTGTGGGGCGGCATGGCCGAGCGGGCGAAGCTGTGGGTCTACTTCGCCTTCGGTGCAGCCTTCACGATCATCTATTCGGTGGTCAGCCACTGGGTGTGGCAGACCGATGGTTGGCTATTCAGGCTGGGCATGCAGGACTTCGCCGGCTCGACCGTCGTGCACTACCAGGGGGCGCTGGCAGCGCTCGCCGGTGCGCTGCTGCTCGGCCCCCGCATCGGCAGGTTCGGACCGAACGGGCAGTCAAACGCGATCGCGGGCCACAACCTGCCGTATGCCGTTCTGGGCACGATCATCCTGTGGTTCGGGTGGTTCGGGTTCAATCCGGGATCGACGCTTGGCATCGTCTCCGGAGACCGGCTCGGGTTCTTCGCGTACGTCGCGACAACCACCAACCTGGCCGCGGCCGCCGGAGGGCTGAGCGGGATCCTGGTCAGCTGGGCGTTCGTGCACCGCAAGCCCGACCTGTCGATGCTGCTGAACGGCGTGCTGGCCGCACTGGTCGCGATCACCGCGGCCTGCGGCTTCGTCGAGCCCTGGGCAGCGGTGCTGATCGGCGCCGTGGCAGCAGCCGTGGCGGTATGGGGGATCGGCTTCGTGGAGCGGCTGGGCATCGACGATCCGATCGGCGCCGTGGCGGTGCACGGCATGGCCGGCATCTGGGGGACGCTGGCGACCGGCCTGTTCGCGGCGCCGTCGCTCGCGGCCACGCTTGCCACCGGCCGCGGGGGCCTGCTCTACACCGGCGACCCGCACCAGCTGGGCGTGCAGGCCCTGGGCCTGGTGTCGGTCGGCGCATTCACCTTCACCACCTCGTTCGCGGTGCTGTGGGCGATGAACCGGTTGTGGGGAATCCGGGTCGAGGAGCGCAGCGAGGTGGACGGGCTCGATATGGCTGAGCACGGCACCTGGGGATATCCCGAGTTCGCCGGGGCAGCGGTGGTGGCGGTCGCCGACGCCCGCTTGGCAGCGACCGTGCCGGCCGAGCCGAGCCCGCAGGCGGCCTGACGAGGGGTAGCGTCCTAGCTAATCGAGCTCGGCCAGCAGCGTGTCGGTCGTGGCGACCGACTCGACGCGGTCTCGTCCATTCGCCTTGGCGCTGTAGAGGGCGCGATCCGCGGCGCGAAGCAAGGTCGGTGTGTCATGCGCGTCGCCCGGCAGCGTGGCGACGCCGATGCTGGTCGTGATCGCGCGGTCGACCGTCGGCACGGTCACGGTCGCGACGCCGGCACGGAGCTTTTCGGCCACCTCGAGCGCCCCTGTGGCATCCGTGTCGGGGAGCAGGATCAGGAACTCCTCGCCGCCGTAGCGTCCGGCAAAGTCACTCTCGCGGATGGTCGAGCGAAGCACGTCGCCGACGGCTGCCAGCACCTCGTCTCCGGGGCCGTGGCCGAACGTGTCGTTGATCTGCTTGAAGTGATCGAGGTCGAGCAGCAGCGCCGAAAGGGGCCGCTCGCCGCGCCCGGCCTCGGCCACCATCCGCCGGGCCGTGTCGCGGGCCGATCGGTTGTTGGGCAGGCCGGTCAGGGCGTCGGTGGCCGCTCGCAGCTCGGCGATCGCGAGGTTCCGGAGATTGGCCAGCACCGGCGCAGCCTGGGTGACCGAGGCTTCGATGCGCATTCGATCGGTGTCCTCGATCGTCTCGGCGGTCACCAGCACCGATCCGATCACCTCGCCGCCGACCAGCAGCGGCTGGCAGACGCCCTGGCCGGAGAGCCGGCCGCAGACGGCGCAGTTGAGCAGGGGAGACGAGTCGCCGCCGGTGTCGTGCATGCGGCCGAAGCGAACCGCCAGGCAATCGCGGGGCACGGCCCCGGCTAGCGTGTCGATCAGCCCCGAGGACTCCGGTACGGCCGTCCGTGGTTCGAGACGGTCCTCGCTGTTGTTGCGGTTCAGCACCACAACGTCACCGTTCGTCAGCGAGCGCTCCAGATGCACCTTCAGCAGCTCGTGCGCCTCCGGCTCTGAGTCGGCCAGCTGCATCGTCTGCATGAACTCCGTTTGTCGCCTGGACTGGATCTCGCTGGCCGACCGGTCGACGACCATCCGGTTGAGCGCCCGGCCCAGCTCGGCCAGCTCGTCGCTACCCCGTACCGGCACCTCCTCCACCGTCGCACCGGAGGCCACGCGGGCGGCGAACAGCGAGTAGTTCCGGGCGCGCGGCACGATCGTCCACGCCAGCCACAGCGCCACCGCCATCGCAAGCACAATCGTGGCTGCGCTGATCTCGTAGACGCGCCGCACGGTGGCCCGATGTGTCTCATTGGCCACGCTCGCCGACCCGTCCGCCTGATTCGCCTCGGAGCGCGCGAGGCGATCCGAGAGCGTGGACACCCTGGCAAAGTCGTGCTGGAATCGCGGAATCGAGTCGGCAGCGGTGTGGCCTCCTGGAGACTCGAGTCGCCAACCTAGCCAACGCTGGCGAAATGCCAACCAGGCAAGCCTGAGATGAGCTGCGGCCGTCCGCTCGGCTGCGCTGTCGATCCCCGGCGCATGCGCGAGGTCTACGAGCGCCGCGTCGACCGCGGGGCCGTCCGTCCCCGCGATGGCGGCGGCCAACCGCCGCCGCTCACCGGCATCGTGGCTTGCCAGCGCCGCGATCGACGTTCGGTCGACCCGGTCGAGTGCAGTCCCCACGGCCTGCGCGCGCTCGCCCGTGACCACGTTCTTGGCGTACAGCTGATCCACACGTGAGTCGAGCTGATCGAGACCGCGGGTCGCCGTCCAGGCCAACGCAAGCACCGCCGGCACGAGTACCGACGCAGCCAGCAAGAACCGTGCTCGAATCCCCAACCTCACGACTGTCCGCATCCCTCCTGGGCTTCAGCCCACTGAACGCAAGCGTCGCCCGTTGATCCCGCTTCATCGGCAGACACAGTTGCAGTCTTGAGACGACACGCCGGGCGTGGCGGCGGACTGCGCAGACCGGCCCACGAGCAGCCGTCCCTGCTCGAGGCACATCACAAACGCTGGGGCGCGGCCGAGGCGAGTCGGGCGAGCGCACGCAGCGATGCGTGCCGCGCGTCTTGATCCGTGACGGGCGTCGTCGCCATCACCTCGTCCGCGCCGGTCATCTCGACCAGCTCGGCCAGCCGCCGCGCGACCGTTTCCGGCGAGCCGATCGCCTGCGCCGCCAGCACCTGATCTGCCAGTTCGCGCTCGGACGGCGACCACTGGTGAGCCGCAACCTCCTCGTGCGAGGGGAACGGCCGCGGCGGCCGACCACTTCGCAACCGCACGAACGAGAGCGCCCATGCCGAAGCCAGTTCGTGCGCGCGCTCGTCCGTGTCGTCGCAGACGACGGTCACCGTCAGGATCGCGTGCGGCTGCTCCTGCACCTCCGACGGCTGGAACCCGTCCCGGTAGAGCCGCATGGCGGGCACCGAATACTGCGAGCTGAAGTGATGGGCGAACGCGTAGGGCAGTCCACGCGCCGCCGCCAGACGAGCCCCGTAGTCGCTTGATCCGAGCACGAACACGCGTGGCGCTGAGCGCGGGCGCGGATAGGCGGTCAGCCCTTCGAGTGGATGGCCGGGCGCAAAGCCGTGCAGATGCCCGAACAGTTCGGCCAGCTGGGCGTCCAGATCCTCACTGCCCGGCCCGCGGCGAAGCGCGCGAGCAGTACGTTGGTCGGTACCCGGCGCGCGGCCGACGCCGAGGTCGATCCGGCCCGGGAAGAGGCCCTCCAGCGTCGCCCAGCGCTCCGCCACCACAAGCGGCGCGTGGTTGGGCAGCATGACACCGCCCGAGCCGACCCGAATCCGGCCCGTGATCGACGCCGCCCGCGCCGTCAAGACCTCCGGCGCCGTGCTACCTATGCCGGGCATGTTGTGGTGCTCGGCGTACCACAGCCGCACGTAGCCGAGCTCATCGGCCTGCCGCGCAAGCGCGTCTGCGCGCTCCAGCGCGGCCTCGGCGGGCTCGTCGCCGGTGACCGGCACCACGTCGAGCAGGGAGATGGGAACGTCGAGCATCCGACCCGGAACGCTAGCTGCTGCCGGACGCGGAACGCAGAGAGGCCGCCGTTGCGATGACGGGCTGGATCTGCTGGAGGACGCCCGCGAGCTCGAGCTTGCCGCCCCGCTGTACCGCGTCCTCGAACTGTGCGTTGGCGCTGCAGCCGGGCGGCAGCGCGAGCAGCGCGTAGCCAGGTACGCTGTCTCGCTCGAGCTCCGCGGCCACCGCCCCACGCAGCAGACCGGCCCGCTCGGTATCGCCCCGCTCCGCTGCGAACACGGCGAGCAGGTCGACCGTCTGCACGATCCGGCGGTGATCCTCGATCTCGAGCGCGAGTCGCAGCGATTGCTCTGCGAGCGCTTCGGCCTGTTCCGTCGTGCCGCGCTCGCGCATGCGCCGGCAGCGGCGAAGCAGCATTCGCGCCTGCCACCACGGATAGCCCGCGCTCGCCGCCATGTCGGTGGCCTGCTCGAGCAGCTCGAATCCAGCAGCCGGGTCACCACCCTCGAACTCGAGGTCGCCGAGCAGCCCGAGCACCTGCGACTCCTGCCGCCGCAGCCCGCGCCTGCGGCAGATCTCGAGCGACTCCCGGGCCGCCTCCCGCGCTGCCCCGGGATCGCCCTGATACCAGTAGCTGTGGCCGAGGTGCATCAGCACGAAGGCCAGCCCGTCCTCGTCTTCGAGGTGCCGGTAGACGGCGAGGCTCTCCAGGTAACGGCGATGCGCGAGCTCGCGCTGGGAGTCGTGGTCCGCCATCCCTCCGGCGGAGCAGAGCGCGCGGGCACGCAGCTTGTCGGACAGGTCGTCGAACGCGAGGAACGTGTCGAACCAGCGGATGCCCTCGGCCGGCTGGCCGGCCGCCCAAAGCTGTTGCACGGCGAGCGCCATGCGCGCGCCGAGGTCGGCCTCGCGCCGCTCGAGCGCCCACTCGAGCACGGCGCGGACGTTTGGCTGTTCACCGGCGAGGAGCCCCTGGCGCGCCTCGCCGCCCTCGGCGTACTGGGATAGGTTCGCCGACTCGGCAAGGGCGATGAAGTACTCGGCGTGGCGGCGACGCAGCGGCTTTTGATCGTTGGATCGAGCCAGCCCCTCAGCCGCGAACTGGCGGATTGTCTCGAGCATCCAGAAGCGGCCGCTCTCGCGCGCCCGCACGAGGCTCTTGTCGACGAGCGACTGCAGGACGTCGATGTCAGCGCCGCAGACCTGCTCGGCCGCCTCCAGCGTGCAACCGCCGGCGAACACGGCGAGCGCCGCGAACAGCCGTCGCTCCTCGGGATCGAGCAGATCGTGGCTCCATTGGATGGTTGCGCGCAGGGTCTGCTGGCGCTCGTCGACGCCACGACCGCCCTTGAGCACGTCCAGCCGCTGCCCGAGCCGGTCGAGCAGCTGCTCGGCCGAGAGCACCCGCACGCGTGCGGCGGCGAGCTCGAGGGCGAGGGGCAGCTGCTCGAGCCGAGCGCATAGCTCGGCGACCGCGGGGCCCGGGGTGAAGCCGGGCTCGGCGGCGCGCGCCTGCGCCACGAACAGCTCGAGGCCCTCCGGCGGCGCGAGCGGCGGCACAGGGTAGGCGTGCTCGCCCGGCACACGCAGCAGTTCGCGGCTGGTCACCAACAGGTTCAGGTTCGGGCAGGCGGCAAGCAGCTGCGGGAGCTCCGGCGCGGCCGCGATCACGTGCTCCATGTTGTCGACCACGACCAGCATGGCGCGGTCGCCGATGAACTCCGCCAGCGACCCCTTTGCGCCGAGTGCCGCGGCCACGACGTCCGGCACGAGCGCAGCATCGGCGAGCGGCGCGAGCGATGCCCAGTGGACGCCGGCGGGGTAGCGGTCGGCTGCGTCGGCTGCGGCCTGCAGGGCGAGCCGGGTCTTGCCGGTGCCGCCGGGGCCGACCAGCGTCAGCAGCCGCACGTCGGGTCGCGACAGCATTCCGTCGACCTCGGCGAGCTCGCGGCGGCGGCCGAGGAATGGGGTCTGAGGCACTGGTAGGTTGGCCTGGTGCAACGACTTCAACGGCGGGAAGTCGCCGTCGCCGAGCTGGTAGATGCGCTCCGGCGCCGACAGGTCCTTGAGGCGGTGCTCGCCCAGATCCCGCAGGCCGTCGCCGCCCACCAGTGCGGCGGTGGAGGCAGAAAGCAGCACCTGACCGCCGTGGCCGCAGGCGGCAATTCGGGCCGCACGGTGGACATCGATGCCGACGTAGTCCCCATCGACGACAAGCGGCGTGCCGGTGTGCAGGCCGATGCGGAGCCGCAGCCGCCCGTCGCCGAACGCCTCGGTCACAGCCCGAGCGGTGGCGAGCGCGCCGACAGCGGTCGGGTAGGCGACCATGAAGGAGTCGCCCTCGGTGCCGATCTCGACCCCGCCCTCGGCGACGATCGCATTGCGGACGACCCGGCGGTGCTCGCCGAGGGCGCGCGCGTATTCCTCGGCGCCGAGCCGCTGGAGCAGCTGCGTCGAGCCCTCGACGTCGCTGAAAAGGAAGGTCACGGTGCCGGTGGGAAGATCGCGCCCCACCGGCATATGATGCCGGATCAGGCCCTCAACCCGTCAAGTTCGCCTCGGGACGCGGGACTCGACGTGAGCTGGGTCGACGTGTATGTTCTCTCCTGTGGTGCTGGGGAGGCTCCAAATCCGGTGGTTCGTGGTCGTACTCGTGGTCCTGCTTGCGGTGCCGGCGTCGGCTGGCGCGGCGACCGGGCCGATGAAGATCCACTTCTACCAGCGGCCGGGATCGGCGTGTGCGAGCACGAACCCGACCGCGGCCGGCGCCAAGAAGTACACCAGCGCTGTCAGCCAGACCGGCCTCGCCTTCGACGGCTCAGAGTTGCTGGTCAGCTGCTGGGGCGACGGCTCGATCCTCAAGGTCAGCGAGGCGGGCAGCGTGCTCGGTCAGCTGCAGGTGACCGGCGTGGCGGGGCTCGGCGGCATCAGCTGGGACGCGGATCATAACGTGCTTTGGGCGTGCGCCATCACCGGGACGAACACGTCGCTCAGCAACCGGATCGGGTGGGTCGAGTTCGATCCGTTGACCCAGTCGGGGGCGTGGCACTACGTGGGGGATGCGCCGCACGGCTGCACCAACAACCTCAACTACGCAAACGGGGTGCTGTGGGCCGACGGTGCCTACAAGCTGTCCCACGGGTCGAGCCAGTGGATCGACGTCGGCACGGCCGTGCTCGATC
>Ga0068856_100002436_pt1 | contig 19137 bp, 11 predicted proteins | sample KBSCornC62_FD_66595 | JGI IMG/M metagenome (GOLD analysis project Ga0068856, IMG submission 66595) | Corn rhizosphere microbial communities from Kellogg Biological Station, Michigan, USA - KBS Corn C6-2 | ecosystem: Host-associated > Plants > Roots > Rhizosphere > Soil ...
CAGGTGAACGCGATCGCGCCCGGCTACTTCGCGACCGACAACACCGCCGGACTCCGCGCCGACGAGCGCCGCGCCGCCGAGATCAGCGGGCGCATTCCCGCGGCGCGCTGGGGCCAACCGTCCGATCTCGCCGGTGCGGTCGTGTTCCTCGCGTCCGCCGCCAGCGACTACGTCAATGGGCACATCCTCGTCGTCGACGGCGGCTGGATGGCTCGCTAATCACCGCACCCATGCACTTTCTTCCCGACGCCATCCGCTCGCGAACGTTGACCACGCAGGAGTTGCGCGACGCGTTCCTCGTGACCGATCTGTTTCAGCCGGATGCCGTGGTGCTGCGGCACATCGATCTCGATCGCGTCGTCCTCGGCGGCGTCGTGCCGTGCTGCGATACGCTGACACTCCACGCACCCGAGTCGCTCGGGGCGGAGCACTTCACCGAACGCCGCGAGCTGGGCGTTCTCAACATCGGCGCGCGCGGCAGTGTGACGGTGGCCGGCACGCGCCACGACCTCGATAAGCGCGACGTGCTCTACATCGGCCGCGGCAACGAGGAAATCACGTTCGAGAGCGCGAGCACCACCGACGCCGCGCGGTTCTATCTCGTGAGCTATCCCGCCCACGCCGACAGCCCGACGACGCTCGTTCGCGCTGGTGACGTGACCGGCGATCCGATCGGCAGCGCCGAGCACGCGAACGCGCGACGCGTGGCGCGGTACATCCATCTGGCGGGCGCGCGCAGCGCGCAGCTCGTGATGGGCGTGACGCAGCTCGCGCCGGGCAGCGTGTGGAACACCATGCCGGCGCACACGCATTTCCGCCGCACCGAGGTGTACCTGTACTTCGACGTTCCGGACGACGGTTTCGTGGTGCACCTGATGGGCGAGCCGACCGAGACGCGGCATCTGATCGTGCGGAACGAGCAGGTCGTGCTCTCGCCGCCCTGGTCGATTCACTCGGGATGCGGGACGAGCCACTACACGTTCTGCTGGGCGATGGGCGGCGAGAACCAGGACTACGGCGACATGCAACTGGCCGACATGAGGGAATTGAAATGAGTATACTAACGAGTCATTCCGAGCGACCGAGCGCAGCGAGGGAGTCGAGGAATCTGGCCTCCGCTTCGCGAGGCATCCCACGCGCGCCACGAGCCCAGATCCCTCGACTTCGCCGCTTCGCGGCGGCGTTCGGGATGACCCGAGTCGCGAGTCGCTTCGCGGCGGCGCTCGGGATGACCCTGCTCCTTCCCGCCGCGGCCGTTGCGCAGTCCGCCTTCACCATCTCCGCGAGCAACACGCTCGCGATCGCCCGACCCGCCGAAACGATCTCGGTGCCGTGGTCCACAGTGCAGCGCGAGCTCGCCGGGGCCAGAGCCGGCGGCGTGCGCGTCATCAGCCTTGGCGCCGGCCGCGAGATCGTCTCGCAGGTCGTGGACGACGACGGCGACGGCACGATGGACGAGTTGATCTTTCAATCCGACTTCTCGCCAAACGAAGTCCAGCGGTTCACGATCGAGGCCGCGGCGGCGCAGGCGAGCTACGCGAAGAAGCGCGTCTACGTCGCGCACGAGGATCCGCGCGACGACGTGGCGTGGGAATCCGACCGGATCGCATTCCGCATCTACGGCCAGGGGCTGTGGAAGGTCGATTCGCTGCTCAGCAGCGGCGTCGATATCTGGGTCAAGCGCGTGCGCGACCCGATCGTCGACAAGTGGTACAAGAAGGGGCACGACGAGTATCACCACGACAATGGCGAGGGCGCCGATTTCTTCGACGTCGGGCAGTCGCTCGGCGCCGGCGGCACCGCGATCTGGAAGAACGATTCGCTCTATCGCGCCTGGAACTTCAAGAGATGGAAGATCATCGCCAACGGCCCGGTGCGCGCGATCTTCGAGTTGTACTATCAGCCGTGGGACGCGTCCGGAATGCGCGTGACCGAGGTGAAGCGCGTCGCGCTCGACGCGGGTCATAATCTGAATCACGTCACGAGCATTTTCCGCGCGGAGAACGGCGTCACGGAGATCCCATGGGCGACCGGGATCGTGAAGCGCCCCTCGGTCGTCGGATCCGAGAGCAAGGCGCGTCCGTGGGCGTGGCTCGCCGAGTGGGGGCCGATCGTGCCGAAAGACGGCGGACACGGAGACCTCGGCATCGGCATTCTGATGCCGCGCACGTCGGTCGATGATTGGAAGGAGACGAGCGATCACTATTTAGCGATCTCTCATACCAAATCTGGTCAGCCGGCGGACTACTGGATCGGCGCCGGCTGGACCGACAGCGGGGACTTCCGCGACGTGCAGGACTGGTGGAACTATCTCGACCACTGGGCGCAGCGTCTGTCGACGCCGCTCAAAGTCACGGTCGACGCGCCGAGCCATCGATGAGAGCCGCACTGGTCCTGGTCGCCGCGCTCGCTGGCGCGTCAACGCTTACCGCGCAGGATACGCGTACCGTCTCCGAGCCGACGCGGCCGGCGGCGTGCAAAGCGTTGGAGGCGGAGCTCCAGCCGCTCGCCGATACCACGCTCGACGACCGCGACGAAACGAAGCTCGATACGCGGCGGATTCAGTCCGCGATCGACGGCTGTGGCTACGGGAAGGCGGTCGTCCTCCGCGCGCATGGTGCGAAGACGGCGTTTCTCACCGGCCCGCTCGAGCTGCGGCGCGGCGTGACGCTCGTCGTCGACACCAACGTAGTGCTGTTCGCGTCGCGCGATCCGCGCGAGTACGACATCGAGCGCCCCGGGCGGTGCGGCACGGTCGACGCGAAAGGGCATCACTGCAAGCCGCTCATCACCGCCGACCACGCGAACGGCTCCGGCATCATGGGGCCGGGCACGATCGACGGGCGCGGCTGGGCGAAGCTCCTCGGCGACACGGTCTCGTGGTGGGATCTCGCGCAGGACGCCAAGGTCAAGAACGAGAGCCAGAGCTGCCCGCGATTGATTCAGTTCACGCTCTCGAACGACGTCACGCTCTACGACGTGCGGATCAAGAACTCGCCGAACTTTCACGTCGTGTTCGATCGCGGCAACGGCTTCACCGCGTGGGGCGTTGTGATCGACACGCGTGATCCGCGCGCGCGCAACACGGATGGCATCGATCCCGCGAGCGCGACCAACGTCACGATCACGCACAGCGACATCAACACGGGCGACGACGACGTCGCGATCAAGGCGGGCAAGATCCCGAGCTCGCACATGACGATCTCGCACGATCATTTCTATCGCGGCCACGGGATGTCGATCGGCAGCGAGACCGATGGCGGCGCGAGCGCGATCCGCGTGTTCGATCTGTCGATCGACGGCGCGGACAACGGACTGCGGATCAAATCGAACGCGGCGCGCGGCGGCTTGGTGCACGACGTCGAGTACCGCGACGTGTGCATCCGCAACACTGGCCACCCGATCGAGATGAACACGCACTACTCCGATTCGCCGCAGACGACCGGCATGCTGATTCCCGAGTTCCGCGACATTCGACTGCTGGACGTGCGCGTGCAGGGCGGCGGCCGTGTGATTCTCCAGGGCTATGACGAGCACCGCCGTCTGACGATGACGTGGAACAACGTCGTCTTCGACGATCCGGCGAAGATCAAGCTGGTGGCCGCGCACGTGACGATCACGAAGGGATCGGGACCGAGCAACTTGCCAATCTCGGGCGAGGACGTGGTGGTCGAGGGCACGACGTCTGAGGCGCCGGTGAATTCGTGCGTCGACAAGTTCGTGCCGATGCCGGTCGCGAGCGCCGCGGGTCGCGCGGGCGATTACACGGCCATCGTCGACGCGCGATTCAGCAGAACGGACGGCGACAGCAGCGCCGGCGCGCCGACGTTTCGCACGCTCGGCGCGGCGCTCACGCACCTGCCGCCGAACGGCGTTGGCCGCGCCGTGATCTTCGTCAGGAACGGCCGCTATCACGAAAAGCTCACAATCGACCGGCCGTACGTCACGCTGCTCGGCCAGAACCGCGACAGCACGATCATCTCGTACGACGCGGCGGCCGACACGCCGAGTCCTGGCGGCGGCACGTACGGCACGCGCGGCAGCTTCACACTCCGCGTGGTGGCGCCCGACTTTCGCGCCGAGAATCTCACGATCGAGAATGCGTTCGACTATCCCGCGAACGTGGCCAAGCCGGCGACGGATCCGACGAAGCTCAAGAACATGCAAGCCGTCGCGCTCATGCTCGATCTCGATTCCGATCGCGCGACGTTCGTGAATGACAAGATCACGGGCTATCAGGACACGCTCTTTCCGAACGCGGGTCGAAGCTACTTCTACAAGAGCGAGATCTGGGGCCACGTCGATTTCATCTTTGGCGCAGGGCAAGCGGTGTTCGACGACTGCGACATCGTATCGCGCGACCGCGGCAGCCAGACGCTCAACGGCTACGTGACCGCGGCGAGCACCAGCATCGCGAAGCCGTACGGCTTTCTCTTCATCCATAGCCGGCTGAAGAAGGACACCCCGAAGATGGCGCCAAACTCGGTGACGCTCGGCCGGCCGTGGCATCCGTTCGCGAACCCGCGTGCCGTTGCCAGCGTCGCCTATATCGATTGTTGGATGGACGATCACATTGGCGCAAAGGGGTGGGATCGAATGTCCTCGGTGGACTCCACCGGGACGCGCGTCTGGTACGAGCCGTCGTCGGCGCGATTCGCGGAGTTCGGCTCGACGGGACCCGGCGCGGTGAAGAGCGCGACGCGACCGCAACTCACGGCCGATGACGCCAAGCGCTATACGCCGTCGAACGTACTCGATGGCTGGGTGCCGCTGCTCCGTTGACAGCGCGCGACGACGCGCGTTGTGTTGAGATGACCTCCACCGTCGCTCATCGCTAGCGTCGTGCGAAAGCTCAACACCCGAAATTTCCGACTCGCGACGCGTTCCACGCCGCGCGAGGTGAATCGGCAGATCGTGCTCAATCTCATTCGCGAGCACCAGCCGATCTCGCGCGCCGACCTCGCGCGCCGCATGAAAGTTCCGCGCGCGGCGCTGACGACGATCGTGCGCGAGCTGCTGGAGAGCGGGGCGGTGTACGATTCCGGCGCGGCGACCGCGGTCCGCGGCCGGCGTCCCCGGCTTCTCGCGATTCGCACGAGTGGACGCTTCGTCATCGCCGCCGACGTGCGGCAAGGGAACACCTCGCTGGTGTTGGCTGACTTCGGCGGCCAGATCGTCGCGCGCAAGTCGATCCGGACACCCGATTCGCCGGCGAAGCTGCTCGATGAGATGGTGACGCAGGTCTCCCGCACCCTCCGCGAGCATCGCGCGAGCGACGGGGAAACGGTGCAGGGCGTCGGCATCGTGGTGCCTGGAATGGTCGATCGCCACTCCGGCCGCGTGCTCTACGCGCCGCGACTCGGCTGGCGCGATGTCGATCTGCAAGAGCCGCTCTCGGCGCGGCTCGGGCTGCCGGTGTCGATCGAGAGCGCGCCGATCGCGTGCGCGCTCGCGCGCCTCTGGGCGATGAAGGGCGACTCGCGCGCCGTGAACAACTTCGCGTACGTGAGCGTGTCCGACGGCGTCGGTGTCGCCGTCGTCGTCCGCGGTGAAGTGTTGCGCGGCGAAGACCACACCGCGGGCGAGATCGGCCACGTGTCGCTCGACCCCAACGGCCCGCAGTGCGCGTGCGGCAAGCGCGGATGCTGGGAGGCCTTCTGCTGCAACGCCGCGACGGTCGCTCGGTATGCCGGCGCGCTGGGCACGCGCTCGGCGGCCCGCGGCGCGACCACCGTCGAGGAGATCGTGCGCCGCGCGCTGCGCGGCGAGGCGGCCGCCGTGAAAGCGATCACCCAGACCGGCCAGCAGATCGGCCGCGGCCTCGCCGCGGTAGTGAGCGCGTTCAATCCCAAACGCATCTACGTCGGCGGCGAGATCACCGCCGCGTGGGACATGATCGAGCGGCCGATGCGGATCGAGCTCGAGCACGGCACGCTGACCGAGGCGGCCCGCAACACGCCGATTCACCCCGACGCCAACCCCGCCGAGTACCGCCTGCTCGGCGCGGTGGCCCTCGTGTCGTCGCCGGCGTTCGAGATGCCGAGAATCGGATAGAAATCGGAGGTTGGAGATTGGAGGCTGGAGATTAGAGAATGCTAGTTTCTGTATACTAACGCGCACCAAGGCCTTGCCGACCTCCGACCTCCAGCCTCCAACCTCACCTTCTCCGCGCCAATTGTAAGTCGAAAATACAAAAGCTCACCGCTTGTCCCGTGCTCCGTGCGCACTCTATTGTACCTGAGTCTCGCCGCACGTCAGCCGCTTTCTCGTCCGCCCAATACAGATGCCGAGCTTCCGGGTGCTCGTCACAGACGAGGTGGATCCGCAGGGTGTCGAGCTCCTGCGAAGCCATCCGTCGCTCATCGTCGATGAGCGGCCCACCCGGCCATGGCGCGACTTGCTCGGCGAGATCGGCGAGTACGACGCGATCGTCGGACGCAGCGCCACGCAGATCCCCGGCGAGCTGCTTCGCGCCGCGACAAAGCTCCGCGTCATCGGGCGCGCCGGCGTCGGCACCGACAACATCGATCTCGCGACCGCGACCGAGCTCGGCATCGCGGTGATCAACGCGCCAGCGGGCAACACCATCGCCGTCGCGGAGCTCTTCTTCGGCGTCATGGTCTCGCTCGTCCGCCACCTGCCGGACGCATTCGCGTCGATGCGCGCCGGGCGATGGGATCGCACGAAGCTCCTCGGCACCGAGCTGCGCGGGCGCACCCTCGGCATCGTCGGTCTCGGACGAATCGGCGGCGAGGTGTCGTCGCGCGCGCGCGCCTTCGGGCTCCGCGTCATCGCGTGCGATCCATATCTGCCGCGCGACCGCTTCGAGTTGCTGCGTGTCGAACGTGTGACCACCCTCGAAGAGCTGCTCGAGCAAGCCGACATCATCACGGTGCACACGCCGCTCACCGAGGAGACGCGCGGCATGATCGGCGAGCGCGAGCTCGCCCGCCTCAGAGCCGGCGCGGTCGTCGTGAACATGGCGCGCGGCGGCATCGTCAACGAAGACGCGCTGCGTGCCGCGCTCGAGAGCGGTCACGTGCGTGCCGCCGCGCTCGACGTGTATTCCAAGGAGCCGCTCGCGGCGGAGCATCCGCTCCGAACGATGCCGAACGTGATCCTCACGCCCCACCTCGGCGCCTCGACCGCCGAAGGCCAGCGCAACGTCGCCGTGGACGCGTGCATCGCGGTCCGCGATGCGCTGCTCAGCGGCGCGCTCGCTGGGGCGGTGAACCTGGTCGACGTCGATCGCGAGCGGTGGAAGGAGATGCGCGGCGCGCTCCAGCTCGCCCGTCACTCCGCCGCGATCGGGCGCGCGATGCTCGCCGAGTGGGGCGCGCCGACCATCGCGCAGGTCACGGTGCACGTCGGCGCGCAGTTCGCCGGTGCCGAGAGCCTGCTCGTCGCCTCCGCCGCCGAAGGCACGCTCGCGCCGATCACGAACGGCGACCGCGTGAACGTGATCAACGCGCGCGCCCGCGCCGCCGAGCGCGGCATCGCCATCGCGACGCTGCCGGCTGATCCGGCGGCCGATCCATTCTCGATTCGTGTGACGATGAACGCCGACGGGCGCGCGCTCACGGTCGGCGGCGTCGCCGTCCCCGGTGCACCGCCGCGTCTCACGCGAATCGGCGAGTTCAAGGTCGACGTGACGCCGCGGCGCACGCTCATCGTCCTCACGAACGCCGACGTGCCCGGAGTGATCGGCAACGTCGGCACCGTGCTGGGCAACGCCGGGATCAACATCGCCGAGTATCACCAGGCGCGGCTCCGCGTCGGCGGCGAGGCGCTCGCCGCGATCTCGGTCGACGGCGTCGTGACCGAGCCGGTGCGCCGCGCGCTCCTCGGCGTGCACGATGTTCGCACCGCGACGGTGGTCGATTGCGGCGACGGCGAGTCGGATTCATGGAGCTGAGCCGCGACCTGGACGTGCGGCGTGCCTACGCGCGCGACGTCTCAGGGTTGGAGCTCGTCCCCGATGCCGTCGCGCGCCCCACGAGCGCCGACGAGATCATAGATCTCGTACGAGCCGCCATCGCCGATCACACGACGCTCACCGCGGCCGGCTCTCAGACGAGCACCACCGGCGCATCGATCACCGGCGAGGGCGCGCTCGTGTCGATGCGCGCGATGACTCGTATCATCGACATCGATACGGTGGAGCGCGTCGCCCGCGTCGAACCGGGCATCACGGTCGGCGCGCTCAATCAGGAACTCGCGTCAGCGAGCCTTCGATTCGCGCCGGATCCTACGAGCGAGCACGACGCGACGATCGGCGGCGCGATCGCGTGCAACGCGTCAGGCGCGCGGTCGCTGCGGTATGGTCCGACGCGCGCACACGTGCGCGCCGTGCGCGTCGTGAACGGTGATGGCAACGCCGTCGCGCTGCGGCGGCCCGGGCTCGAGAAGAACACCGTCGGGTACTACGCGGCACAGGATCCGGTGGACTGGATCGTCGGCAGCGAGGGAACGCTCGGCATCGTCGTCGAAGCGGAGCTGGCGCTCGTGCGGATGCCCGATCACGAGATCGGTCTCGCGATTCCGTTTCCGGACGAACGCTCGGCGCTCCGCTTCGTCGTGCACGCGCGCGAGCACGCGGACGGCGATGCGCTCACCCGCCCGCAGTGCCTCGAGTTCTTCGACTGCGGGTCGCTCGCGATCGCGCGTGCCGACGTCGGTTCGCTACGCTGGATGAACGGCGCCGCGGCGCTGGTGTACCTCGAGCAGGCGCTCGATGCCGATCAGCCCGTGGCCGAGTCGCTCGATCGCTGGCTCGCCAGCGCGCAGGCCTTCGGCGCGCGGGCCGACGACATCGAAGTGTTCGGCGACGCGCCGGCGCTCCGCGCGGCGCGAAAATTTCGACATGCGGTCCCGGCGCACATGAACGAGCGCGGTTCGGCGCGCCGTCCTTTCGGCGGTCGAAAGGTGTCGACCGACTGGGCAGTGCCGTATCGGCGGCTCGCCGATGCGCTCGAGGCGGCTCGCCGCGCCGCCGACGGCCAGAAGATCGAGCCGCCGATCACGTACGGGCACGCCGGCAATGGACATCCTCACCAGAACTTCATCGCCGCGGACGCGGAGGAATTATGGCGAATCAATGGGCTGATCGAAGAGACGATCCGAGCGGTGCTCCGGCTCGGGGGGACGGCCGCGGCGGAGCACGGCCTGGGAAAGCTGAAGAGGCCATGGCTGCGGGCGCAGCTCTCGCCCGTACAGATCGAGCTGATGCTCGCGCTCAAGCGCGCGCTCGACCCCTTGGGCTTGTTCGCTCCGGGGAACGTCCTGTGAGCGCCGGCGCGCCCGCATACGCGACCGTCGTCCTCGACGTCGATTCCACGGTCGCCGGTGTCGAGGGTATCGATTGGCTCGCCGAGCGCCGCGGAGAGGTCGTCGCGCGCACCGTGTCGCAGCTCACCGACGACGCGATGCGCGGCGCGATTCCGCTCGAGCAGGTGTACGGCCGCCGGCTTGCCGCGATCCGTCCGCGCCGCGACGACGTGGACGCGCTCGCCCACGCATACATCGACGCGCTCGCCGAGGGGGCGATCGAAGCGCTCGCGACGCTCCGGCGCGCTGGCGTGCACGTCGCGCTCGTGAGCAGCGGTCTCAGGCCCGCGCTGCTCCGCCTCGCGCTCGAGCTGAACGTCGACCCGCAGGATCTCCACGCGGTGGACGTGCGGTTCGACGCACTCGGCACGTACGTCGGCTTCGACGAGAGCTCGCCGTTGACGACCGCGAACGGCAAGCGCGAGGTGGTCGCCTCACTCGGCGCGGACCATCCGCTGTTGATGGTCGGCGACGGTGCGACCGATCTCGCCGCGCGCGACGCCGCCGACGCCTTCGCCGCGTTCACCGGCTTCGTCAGGCGGGAGGCAGTGATTCAGAAGGCAGATTTCGTGATCGAGTCGTTCACGCAACTCGTCTCCACAGTGCTCAAATAGTCTCCACACTCCACTCTCTACTCTCCCCCCACATGCCCGCCATCGAAGCGCTCTCCGCCAACAAGCTCGACGCCATCTCGTTCGGAAAAATCGTCCAGATTCGCGAGAAGCTCCTGAAGGCCCAGGCCGGAGGCGCGAAGGTCGTGCGGTTCGAGTCCGGTGACCCGAGCTTCTCGGTGCCGCCGCACGTGCTCGACGCGATCGCCGCCGCGGGCGCCGCGGGCAAGACGCACTACGTTCCTAACGACGGCATCCCCGAGTTGCGCAGAGCGCTCGCCGAGAAGCTCCGCACCAAGAACGGGATCGCCGACGTCGAACCCACCGACGTCTATCTCACGAACGGCGCCATGCACGCGCTCTACGTGACGTTCGGCACGCTCCTCTCCGAGGGCGACGAGGTGATCATCCCCGATCCCATGTGGACCGAGGTCGCGGAGAACATTCGCCTCGCGGGCGGCGTCCCCGCGCGCGTGGTCGTCGACGCCGAGCACGGCTACGCGTACGATCCCGACGCGATCGCCGCCGCCATCACGCCGCAGACGCGCGCGATCTTCGTCAACTCGCCGCACAATCCGACCGGCGCCGTCGCGCCGCGCGAGACGCTCGAGGCGATCGTCGACCTCGCGCGCGAGCACGATCTCTGGATCGTCTCCGACGAAGCGTACGAGGACGTGCTCTACGAGCCCTACGTCCACCACTCGATCGCCTCGCTCGCCGGCGACTGGGCGCCGCGCGTCATCAGCGTATTCTCATTCTCGAAGAGTCACGCGATGCCCGGACTGCGGACAGGCTATCTCGTGACCAAGTCGCCGGTGCTCCAGGAGCGCATCCAGAAGCTGCTGCGCTGTACGATCAACGGCGTCAACAGCCTGGCGCAGTGGGGCGCGCTCGCCGCGGTCACCGGTCCCCAGGATCACCTGCCCGCGATGCGTGCCGAATACGCGGTGCGCCGCACCCTCATCGTCGACGCGCTGAGCGGCATTCCGGGTGTGCGCCCGTTCCAGCCGCACGGCGCGTTCTACCTCTGGGCGGAGCTCGACGCGCCGCTCTATCGCAAGCTCGGCGTCTCGGGCGCCGATGCGCTGTCCGAGCGATTGGCGGATGCTGGCATCGGCAGCGCGCCGGGCGATGCCTTCGGCGAGCACTGCGCCGACGCGATTCGATTCGCGTTCAGCTGCTCGACGGAGATGGTTCGCAATGGCGCGGCCCAACTCCGCGCCGCGCTCACCGGCGAGACCCGCATATGAGCGACACGCGCCTCACGCTCGCCCTCGGCGAGTACGACATCGGCTGGCACGATCCCACACGCTCGCTCGCCGCCGCGGAGCGCATCTTCGAGCGCACCGCGTCGGTCGGTGCGCAGGTCGTCGTGCTCCCCGAGATGACGACCACCGGCTTCACGATGGACCGCGAGCAGTCCGTGCCGATCGACTCGGGCGAGGTCCACGCCCTGCGCGAGCTCGCGCGCAAATACGATGTGTGGACGGTCGCCGGCGTCGCGCTGCGCGCCGAGGAAGATCCCGCGTGCGCGGTGAATGCCGCGCTGGCGATCGATCCGTCCGGCGACATCGTCGCGATCCACCGCAAGCAGCGCCTCTTTGCCTACGGCGAGGAGCACAAGGCCTACGCGCCGGGGACGGAGTCGACCGTGATCACGATCGGCGGCGTGCACGTCGGCATCTTCATCTGCTACGAGCTGCGCTTTCCCGAAGTGTTCGGCGCCGTGGCGCGCGAGGTCGATGCGATGGTGCTCATCGCGAACTGGCCGGCGATGCGACAGGAACATTGGGACGCGCTCCTCCGTGCCCGCGCGATCGAGAACCAGTGCTACGTCGTCGGCGTGAACCGCGTCGGCACCGCGAACGGCCTCGCCTACGTCGGCGGCTCGACCGGATTCGATCCCTGGGGCGATCGCATGCCGCCGGCCCTCTGCGGCTCCACGCGCCTCGTCACCGTCGACGCGTCGCGCACCCGCGAGTTGCGAGCGAAGTATCCGTTCTTGAAGGACCGACGATAGTATTGCGTATCGCCCAATCGGCTTGGATTGGAAACGGAACGCGAACGAGGCGGACCAGAAAATCAACGAGGCGCGAAGAACGACCAAGGAATTGCTGTTCTTCGCGCCTCGTTCGTCCCGGCGTGCCGGTCAGCCTAGTCCGCGTCCCAATTTCAATCGAACCATACTATACGGCTCACCATCCCGGATTCTGATGCCCGCGCAGCGCCGGGTTTAGATCCAACGCACGCTGCGGGATCGGCATCAGCTTGTACTTGTCGTCCACGCCGTTATTCGCCTTCGGGAACTTGCTCGTCTTCGAGTTCGCATGCGCCATGCTCTGGAGCACGCGCGCCTTCGCCCACGCCCAGTTCCGCTGGCTGTCGAAGTAGCCGTTGGGTCCCTCGAGCGAGAGCTCCCACCGGCGTTCCACGAATACTGAATCGCGGAACAGATCGTGGCTCAGTCCGGGCGTGAGGTTCGGGATCCCCGCACGCGCGCGCACCTGGTTGATCGCCGCGTACGCCTCCGCCGTCGGGCCGCCGCTCACCTCGTTGGCCGCCTCGGCCTGCATCAGCAGCACTTCGGCATAGCGGAGGATGATGTAGTTCGGCTCCTCGGCGCCCGTCCCCGTCATCTGCACGTCGAGGAACTTGAGCGGGAAGGGCGTCTCGCTCTTGTACGGCTGCGACGCGCTCTTGCTCTCCTGCCACGTGTTGATCGTGCCGTTCTGACTCCAGGCGAGCAGGAACGTGCCGTTGATGCGCTTGTCGCCCGGTTTGAAGCTGTGGAACCAGATGCTCTCCGCCTCGAACGAGCCGTTCGTCGACGCGCCCATGTACGGGGCGCTGCCGTTCGGCGCCATGTGCGACGAGATGCGGCCGCCCAGCCCCGGTGCGCGCACATTCTGAATATCAAATATGACTTCGCTATTGTTCTCGTTCACCGTGCCGCCGTAGAAGTCGAACAGCGTCTTGTAGTCCGGCACGAGCGCGTACTCGCCGCTCTGCACCACCTGGCGCGAGAGGGTGAGCGAGTTCTGCCAGTCCGACGCGCCGGTCACGCCGGTGCCCGCCGACTGGAGATACACCTTCGCGAGCAGCGTCTTCGCCGCGCCTTCCGACGCCCGCCCGATGTCCGCGCCGGTGTACGTCTTCGCCGGCGGCAGCACCGCGATCGCGTCCTTCAGGTCCTTCTCGATCTGCGCGTACACGTCCGCGGCCGACGCGCGCGGGATCTCCAGGCTGTCCAGCCCCTGCGTCTCGTGCAGCTTGAGCGGCACGCCGCCGAACATCCGCACGAGGTTGAAGTAGTGCAGCGCGCGCAGGAACTTCGCCTCGCCCACGATCCGGCTGCGCAGCGTCGTGTCCATGTCGATGGTCGGCACGTGGTCGAGCACCGAGTTCGCGCGGTTGATCGCGTCGTACGCCGATGCCCAGACCGATTGCACGTACGAGTGCGACACCGGAATGCTGTAGTTGTCCGGCTGGCTGCGCTCGTTCGTCGCAGAGAGGCGGCTGGTCCACATCTCCGTGGGATACTCGACGAGCATCACGAAGTTGCGGCCGTAGTAGTTGTCGCCCGTGCTGTTGATGAAATCCGCATAGACGCCGTTGATCGCGGCGAGCGCGTCGCCGGCGTTGTGATAGAAGTTGGACGGACCGATGAAGTCGAACGGCTTCTCGGTCAGAAACGCCTTGTCGTTGCAACCCATCACGGCCGCGGTGGCGACCGCCGCGAGGGCCACATGCCAACGTGTGTGCATTGGAGGTCTCCTCGCCTTAGTAAATGACGTTGATGCCGACGGTCACGCTCTTCGCGAGCGGATAGGCGCCCACGTCGATGCCGCGGTTCACGTTCCCGATCCCGAGACTGCTCACGTCGGGATTGAAGCCGCTGTAGCGCGTGAACGTGAGCAGGTTCGCGCCGGTGACGTACAGCTTAGTCGAGCTCACGCCGTAGCCGCGCAGGAACCGCGGCGACACCGAGTAGTCGAGCGTGATCGCGCGCATCCGGAAGTACGACCCGTCCTCGAGCAGGTCGCTCGTGATGTCCGAACCGATCGTCCCCGGCGTGAAGTTGATGCGCGGATACTTCGCGTTCGGATTCGTCGGCGTCCACGCGTCCGTGAAGCGGTCAGCGATGATGTTCGTCCCCGGACTCCCTTGCTCGAGGCGCACGTTGTTCATGTTCAGCACCTTGTTGCCGTACACGAAGTCCGACGTGGTGCTCAGGTGGAAGCTCCGGAAGCTGAAGTTGTTCACCCAGCCGCCCGCGAACTTCGGATTCGGATCGCCGATGATCGTGCGGTCGGCCGCGTCGATCTTGCCGTCGCCGCCCGGCACGATGTTCCCCGCCGAATCCGTGTGCGCGATGTCGAGCAGCTTCACGTCGCCGGCATGCCACGCCGTGCCGGACAACGGCTTCACCTGCGCCGTGTACGCCGCCGCCGATGCTGAATCGCGGAGAATGCCGCCCGCCTGATAACCATAGAACACGCCGAGCGGATAGCCGACTTGAATCAGCGTGCCGAGCAGCTTGAGATCGCTGTTGATGCTGCTCGCGAAGATGTTCTGCACGCCGCCCAGATCCAGCACGCGGTTCTTGTTGTGCGAGTAGCTGAACGTCGTCGACCACCCGAAGCTCCGCGCGTCCCCGCGGACCAGGTTGAGCGTGACCTGCGCTTCATAGCCGTTGTTCTGCACCGCGCCCACGTTCTGGAGCGCCGACGCGAAGCCCGACTCGAATGGCAGGTTCACCGCGAGCAGCAGGTCGCTCGTCTTCTTGTGATAGACGTCCCCCGTGAAGCTCGCGCGTCCGTTGCGCAGGCTCAGGTCGATGCCGCCGTCGATCTGGTGCGTGCTCTCCCAGCCGAGGTTCGGGTTGCCGACCGACGACGGGAAGAACGCCGGCACCACCTGGCCGCCGAACGTGTAGTTGTCCGGCGAGAGGTGCGCCACCGACTGGTACGGCCGGATCGACGGGTTGCCCGCGAAGCCGTCCGAGATGCGCAGCTTGAGCAGATCGATCGAGCTCACGTGCTGGAAGAACGGCTCGTCCGAGATGCGCCAGCCGAACGCCGCCGACGGGAAGAAGCCCCACTGATGATCCGCGCCGAAGCGCGACGACCCGTCGCGACGCCCGGTGACGGTGAACAGGTACCGGTTCGCCAGCGTGTAGTTCACGCGCCCGAGGTACGACGCCAGCGTCCACCGCGTGTGGCTCGACGAGACCGTCGGGCCGCCGGCCTGCGTGCCCGCGCCGATCGATTCGAACACGTCGATGTCGCTCACGAAGTTGCTGTTCCGGATCTGGCTGTTGACGATGTCGTCCTGCTGGCGCGTGTAGCCGGCCACCGCGTTGATCGCCTGCGATGTGCCGAGGCCGTTGAACGACTTGTCGTACGTGAGCGTATTCTCGTTCAAGAAGTCTGTCGTCTGCGTGGTGCCGCGGATCGCCGACCCGTTCACGCCGGAGCCCTGGAGCGTCGTGCGCGGGTAGTACGTGTTCCGCCCGCGGTTCGAAAGGTCGCCGCCCACGCTCACCCGCAGCTTGAGATCGGGCGTGAAGTCGTAGTCGCCCGCCGCGTTCGACAGCACCCGCGTGTCGTTGAGCTGATCCGTCACCTGGCTCGCCGTCGCCACCGGATTCGGAATGTTCGTCGGCGTCAGGATCGGCGACGGGCTGTTCTGACCCATCAGCGTGTACGTCCCGTCCGCCTGCTTCACCGGCAGAATCGGGTAGTAGTCGATTGCCGCGCCCACTGCGCCCGCGCCGCCGTTCAGCGAGCCGTCGGTCGGGACCATCGAGCTGTTCACTCGGCTCACCGACAGATTCCCGTTCACGCGGAACCGCGTCCCGATCCCCTGGTCCAGATTGCCGCGCATCGCCAGGCGCTTGAACGACGAGTTGATGACCACGCCCTGCTGCTGGAACACGCCGCCCGAGAGCGCATAGCGCGTCGAGTTCGTGCCCGACCCGCCGCCCGTGACGCCGAGCTGCAGGTTGCTGATCGGCGCGTTGCGGAAGAGCATCGATTGCCAGTCCGTATTCGGCAGCGCCGTCGTGTCCTGGAAGATCACGCCCGTGCCGTTCGCGATCGACCACTGGTTGGCGAAGTCCGCGAACTGCGTCGCGTTGAGCAGGTCGTAGCGATGCGCCACGCTCTGCGTGCCCGTGTACGTGTCGATCGTGAACTGCGGCTTTGCCGACGTCCCGTGCTTCGTCGTGATGATGATGACGCCGTTCGCGCCGCGCGCGCCGTAGATCGACGTCGCCGACGCGTCCTTCAGAATCTCGATCGATTCGATGTCGTCGGGGTTGAGCGCGGAGAGCGGATCGGACGGCACGGTCGTCGACGCATCGCGGCCGCCGTCGCTCGGATTCTGCGCGTCGGGATCGTTCTCGATCGGGAAGCCGTCGATCACGTACAGCGGCTCGTTGTTGCCGGTGACCGAGCTGCCGCCGCGAATGCGGATCGACATCCCGCCGCCCGGCGCCGCCGATGCCTGCGTGACGACCACGCCCGGCGCCGCGCCTTGCAGCGCCTGCTCGAGCGACAACGTCGGCGTCTGCGCCACGTTCGGCGTCACCGAGCTCACGGAGCCGGTGAGATCGGAGCGCCGCTGCGCGCCGTAGCCGACGACGACCATCTGGTCGAGCGTCACGGACGCCGCGCTCATGGCGAGGTTGAGCGTCACCGTCTCGCCGGACGCGACGTTCACCGCTTGATCGACCGGCGAGTAGCCGATGCGTGCGGCGCGGACGTGCTGCGCGCCACTCGGCGCGCTGTTGATAGTGTACCGGCCGTCGGGCCCGGTGCGGGCGCCGAGCGTTGTGCCAGTGATGGTGACCGAGACATTCGCCACGGGCGCGCCCGCGGTGCGGTCAGTGATGGTCCCGGTGATTCTCCCCGTCGTCTGTGCGCGCGCGGTCTGGGCGAGACCGGCGGACACGGCGAGGCAGGTGAGAGCTCGCATCCATTTCATGCCAGGATCTCCTTCGTGGTCAGGACGAGGACACATTTGTTCGTTATAAGAACAAATGAGGCGCGAACGCGCGATAATTCTGTGATCCGGTGCGGCTCGGCGGGGGGCGCGTCCGCCGACGTGGTGCGGCGCTACTCCTACAGAAACACGGCGCGTAGCCGTGCTCGTCACATCAGAACGCCGCATGAACGAGATTTTGTTCTTACGACGATCTAATTTCGGCCCTAAGCTGTGCAGCCCCTGCGAATCGCGCTAGTGTCCGTTCATATGACCCGCCACGAATCCGTCCGGGCCCGCGGCCCTTCTAAGGCGATTATCTCTTTTCGTACCAGCGTCTTAGCTGCACTCTGGCTGCTCGCCGCCGCTCCGATCGCATCCTCCCAGACCAGCCTCCGGACCGACACCAACATCGACGCCGGATGGCTCTACCTCGAGCGTCCGCTGCCCCACGTCGCCGACCTCGATACGGTGCCCGCCGGCGCTTGGCGCCGCATCGATCTGCCGCACACGTGGAACGCGCTCGACCCCACCGATCCGGTGCCGGGCTATCGCCGCGACGCCTCCTGGTATCGCCGCACGCTCGACCTGCGCCACGCTCCGCGCGACGCCCGGCTCCTGCTGCATTTCGAAGATGCTAATACCGTCGCGGATGTATATGTCAACGGCCGCCGCGCCGGCGGCCACGTCGGCGGCTATGTCGGCTTCGACGTGGACATCACGCCGTACGCGCGCCGCAACGGTCGCGATCGCATAGACGTGCGCGTCGACAATACCGACGACCCCGAGCTGATTCCATCCGACAAGTCCGACTTCATCATCTACGGCGGACTCACCCGCGATGTCTGGCTTTGCGTTCGACCGCCAGTCTCGATCGCCCACGTCGCCGTCACCACACCGGTTGTCTCGCGTGACTCGGCCGCGACCACGGTCGTGACGGAGATCGCGAATCCGACGCACGTGCACGGACCCGCGATGCTCACCGTCGCGCTCATCGATCCGCGCGGACGCGTCGTCGTCCGCGACAGTGCACGCGTTCCGCTCGACGCGAATGTGCCGGACACGCTGCGACTCCCGGTGATTCGCGCGCCAGACCTCTGGTCGCCGTCGTCGCCATCGCTCTACCACGTCGAGCTTTCGCTGCGGCGCGCCGGCGCCGAGCTCGATCGCGCGCGCGAAACGATCGGCTACCGCTTCTACTCGTTCGCGCCGAACGGCCCGTTCTACTTGAATGGCGAGCGTCTGCTCATTCGCGGCACGCACATTCACGAAGAGGCGGCCGGCTACGGCGCGGCGATGGCGAACGCGATGTACCGGCACGACATGGAGCTCATCAAGTCCATGGGCGCGAACTTCGTGCGGCTCGCGCACTACCCGCACGACCCCGAGTACTATCGCGCCGCGGACTCGCTTGGACTCATGCTGTGGGACGAGCTGCCGTGGGATCGCGCGGGCTTGGGCGACGCGAAGTGGCAAGCGACGACGCGCCGGCTGCTCGCGGAGCAGATCCGCCAGAACGAGAATCATCCGAGCATCATCATGTGGTCGCTCGGCAACGAGGTTGCCGACGTGATCGATCCGGCCAACGACGGCGACCCGAAGGCGATCGCCAGGTTCATGCGTCAGCTCGACACGCTCGCGCACACGCTCGACCCGTATCGCCCGACCGCGACGCGCAAGTTCGACGCGGGCGCCTCGGTCGTGGACGTGTATTCGCCATCGATCTGGGTGGGCTGGTACAGCGCCGTCTATGAGGATTATGAAAAGGCGCTCGCCGCGGCGCACGCCAAGTTTCCGCGCTTCTTCCACGCCGAGTACGGCGCTGACGCGCTGTACGGCCGCCACACGGAGCATCCGATCACCGGCAAAGGTCTTCAGGTCGATACCGGGTTTGCCGAGCAGGTGGGAAAGAAGGTCGCGAACGTGGCGCGCCAGGGTGACTGGAGTGAGAGCTATCAAACGGATTTGATGGAGTGGCACCTGCAGGTTGCGGAGCGGACGCCGTGGCTCACCGGCAACGCGCAGTGGGCATTTAGAGATTTCGCAACGCCGCTCCGGCCCAACAACCCGATTCCGTACGTGAATCAGAAAGGCCTGTTCACGCGCGACGGCAAGCCAAAGGACGCATACTATCTGTACAAGGCGTATTGGACCGACTCGCCGAAGTTCGCGTACATCGTCTCGCACAGCTGGACCGACCGTTCGGGCGCGCCGG
>Ga0068856_100002438_pt1 | contig 19134 bp, 14 predicted proteins | sample KBSCornC62_FD_66595 | JGI IMG/M metagenome (GOLD analysis project Ga0068856, IMG submission 66595) | Corn rhizosphere microbial communities from Kellogg Biological Station, Michigan, USA - KBS Corn C6-2 | ecosystem: Host-associated > Plants > Roots > Rhizosphere > Soil ...
CCGCCGCCAGGTGGTGAGCTTGCCGCCGGTGATCGTCAGCATCCCCGAGCTGGTCTCGTAGAGCTCGGCTTTGCGGGAGATGTCGACCGACTTGCGCGGGTCGCCGGTGGAGATCAGCGGCCGCACCCCGGCGTAGGCTCCGACCAGGTCGGTCTCGGTCAGGGAGGTGCCGAAGAAGTCATTGGTCGCCTCGAGGAGATAGGCGATGTCGTCCTGCGGCGGGCGCGGATGGGCGGTGTCGCCGTCGAAGTCGTTGTCGGTGGTGCCGACCAGGGTGCGCCCGTACCAGGGCAGCGAGAAGATCATCCGCCCCTCGCCGGCGGGGACGATGCAGGCGGCCTTGCCCATCGGCAGGTCGGCTCCGTCGATCAGTAGGTGGGTGCCGCGGCTTGGCGCGATTCGCGGCACGTCCTCCTCGCCGAGCAACTCCTCGGGGCGGAGCTGGTCAGCGAAGACGCCGGTGGCGTTGACGACGTGGTCGGCGCCGACCTCCAGCCGCTCGCCCGACTCCTCCTCGACGAAGGCGACGCCGGTCGCTTTGCCGTCGGCGGAGAGGATCTCAGTCACCGCGGCGCCGTTCAGCATCACCGCCCCGAAGCGCTCCGCCTCGCCGAGGACGGTGAGGACGAGGCGGACGTCGTCGGTCTGGCAGTCGTAGAAGAGGTAGGCGTCCTTCGGTTCGCGCGCCGCAAGCGCCGGCGCCAGGTCGAGGACCTCGTCGCGGTCGATCGTGCGGTGGCGGTCAGGCGACCAGTAGCTGTCGTCCTCGGCGGCGCGGTCGCGGGCGGCGCGGCGCTCGCGGCGGCTGCGGCCGTCGCGGGTGGTCGCCATCACGTCGTACATGTTCAGCCCGAGGCCGAGCTTGCGGTCGCGGCGCTCCTCGCCGAGGGCGGCGACGAGGAACGGCGTCGGGTAGACGAGATGGGGCGCCAGCCGGACCATCAGCTGCCGCTCCAGCAGCGCCTCGCGGACCAGGCCGAGGTCGAAGTTCTGCAGGTAGCGGAGGCCGCCGTGGACCATCTTCGAGGAGCGGCTGGAGGTGCCGACGGCGTAGTCGCCGCGCTCCAGCAGAGCCACGGAGTAGCCGCGCGAGGCGGCGTCGAGGGCGACCCCGGCGCCGGTGATGCCGCCGCCGATCACCACGACCTCGAAGTGCCTGCCCGCGATCTCCTCGATGGCTCGCGTCCGCGTCAGCATCAAAAACCCCGCCGACGGGACGATTTCCGATCCATGTAAGCGGTTTTCGTCCCGTCGGCACTCATCAGTCGAGGTAGGTGGTCGTCTGGTCGGCGCCGGGGCGCTCGGGCGGCGGCTTCTCCTGGCGCGGGTGGCCGAGGTGGAGGAGGCCGACGAAGCGCTCCTCGTCGGGCAGGCCGACGGCGGCGCGGCCCTCGGCGGCGCGGAGGACGCCCGGCGTGCGCCAGTAGCCGGCGAGGCCGCGGGCGTGGGCGGCGAGCAGGACGATGTAGCTGGCGGCCGCGGTCGCGTGCAGGTCCTCTTCGTCGGTGACCGGGTCGCCGCTGAGGACGCAGGAGACGACGATCAGGGTCGGCGCCCGGTCGAGCTTGACCGCCCCCTCGGGCCCGGCGACCTCCTTCAGCCGCTTCAGTGCTCCCGGGCCGACCACCCTGAATCGCCAGGGCACCGTCAGGTTGTGATTCGGGGCCCAAGAAGCGAGCTCCAGCAGCTCGTCGATCTCGTCCCGCGGCAGCGGCTCGGGCGCGAACGCCTTGTGCGTGCGGCGGGTACGGATCGCGGTCTCGACGTCCATGCGCCGAGGGTATAGCTAGAAAGCAGTGAGTCCGGCGAGCGCCACGAACCCGGTGATCATCACGCCGCACATGCCGATCACGCCGTGAACCATCGTGCGCTGCATCGCTTCCATGCCCTCGCGAATCTGACTGACCTCGCCGCGTAGTTCGCGAATATCGGCATCTATCCCGTCCAAGCGCTTGTTGACCTGGTCAAACCGCTTGTCGACCTCGTCAAAACGTTGGTTGACGCTCGCTTTGAACTCGTCAAGGCGCTCGTCGGTCCAGGTCTCCCTTGGGGTCATCACCACCATGATCCTAGCGTAACTGATTGTCTGTGACAAAACACGCGACGAATGCAAAATTTGCGTGCCGACATCGTGCCGATTCCGTGACCTAGAGCCCGTAGCGCCAGCGCATCCAGCCCTTGCGGGCCGCGAGGCCGAGGGCGAAGAGGACGCAGCCGGTGAGGAGGCCGAGGGCGATCGCCCCGGCAGTGCTGCTCTGGTCTTCGGTCGATTCGGAAGCCGGTTCCCCCGCGGCCTCGCTCGGCAGCGGGGTCGAGGGCGCGGGAGCGGTTTCAGGCAGGGGGCTCGATCCGGGAGACACGCCGCCGGGGGATCCGGCCGGAGGCTTCCCGCCGTGGCCGCCGCCGGCGGAAGGTGCCGGGGATCCCGCCGGCGGGCTGCCGCCCCCGTGTTCGAGGTCTTCGAGGATTTCCACAGGCGACTTGCCACCGGCCGACGACGGGGCCGTCGTCGACGGGAGGGGCGGAGGCGTAGCGCTCGCCGGAGGAGCACCGCCGCCGCTCGAGGAACTGTGGTGCGGGGCGGGGGCGGCTGCCGGTTTGGGCGCCCGCGGCGGCGCCGGGATCGGCAGGTGCGCACCGGCGAGGGGGACGATCGCGTCGGCGGTCACCCAGACGGGTGAGGCTTCCTGCCCCGGCGCCTGGAGGAAATGACCGTCCGGTGCCTGTAGGCCGCGGAGGTAGGCGAGCGAGCTCTGGCCGGAGCCGAAGCTCGCAGGATCCTTGCCGGCGGCGAGCAGGCCCTGCGCCGCCCAGGCGGTGGCCTGAGCGTTGGCGGCGAGGTTGTTGCCCGGCGAGAAACCGCCGTTGGACCGCTTGGCGCTCCGCAGGTAGCCGAGCGCGAGGTCGCTCGCGCCCGAGCCCGGGGTCAGCACCTGCAGGGCGGCGCCGGTGATCTCCGGGGTGCTCGGATCGCCCGGTTCATTCCCCCAGCCGCCGTCCTTGCCTTGGACCTTGCGCAACCAGTCGAGGGTCGCCGCGGTCGCGTCGATCGCCCCCGCCGACCGCAGCGCCAGCACCGCGTAGGCGCTGGTCGCCGGCCAGCCCTGGTAGGAGCCGTTCTGGCGCCGCTGCGCGAGCAGCCGGTCGACCAGGTTTTCGCCGCCGAAGTCGCGCGGGTCGGCGCCGGCCGCCTCGAGCGCGAGGATCGTCCGCGCGACGTCGCCGGCATCCTTGATTTCGTCGGCGTGGGAGCGGAGGAAGTCGACCGGGGTCTTGCCGCCTTTCGCGACGTCGGCGGGATTGCGACCCGCCGCGGCGAGGGCCAACATCGACCAGGAGGTGATTTCGGCGCCCGGTTGGCGGCCCCTGTCGGCCGCGAACCCTCCGCTCGGGCGCTGCTGGGCTTCGAGCCAGACGAGCGCCCGGCCGACCGAGGCGGCTTCCTCGGCCGCGCTCGCGTGGGCCGCCGGGGTGAAGACCGCGGCGAGAAGCACGAGGAGGAGCGCCGCCATCCCGCCGCTGCGCAGGGCGCCGCCGAGCCCGCTGTCGCCGCGCGCCGGCTCCGGCGCGGCAGCGGGGCGCCGCCATTCGAAGCGCTCGCGGAAGCGCGTCAGCATCCGCACCATCGCCGGGCCGGCGACGAGCGCCAGCGCGACGTTGGCCGTGAAGTGGGCGACTTCGAAGGCGACCGCCTGGCCCTCGTAGAACCAGAACTTCGTCCAAGAGAGCTCTCCGCCGTAGGTGGCCATCAACGAGAAGTTCATCAGAGCACCGTAGAAAATGGCTGCAAAGCCGCAGGTGGCGGCGAGGGTGAGGCGACCGGCGTTGCGGGTTCCGAGGGTCAGCAACGCCCCCAGGACCCCGCAGAGGCCCCATGCCGTCATCTGCCACGGCGTCCACGGCCCTTGCCCGAACCAGAGGTTCGAGCCGAGCGCGGTGAAGGCGCCGACGGCGAAGCCGGGGGCGCCACCGAGGGCGTAGCCGGCGAAGACGATGATGTCGGTGGTCGGCTTGACATTGGGGAAAGCCGCGAAGGCGATGCGCCCGGCGATCGCGAGAGCGGCCAAGGCCGCGACCAGGGCGACGACCTGTGAAGGCGGCCGCGAGCGCTCGTACCAGGCGAAGCCGCCGAGGAGGACGAGGCCGAGGATGACGAAGCTCGCAAGCTGCCAGCTCATCCCAGCTCCTCCCGCAGCACCGCCGCCCCCTGCTCGGGAGTGACAACCTCGGGCAGGTCCAGCACCCGGGCAACCTCGGTCGCGAAGTACCAGCCGCCGGAGAGGATCTCTCCCATCGGCCCGTCGGCGATGACCACGCCTTCGCCGAGGAGGACCACGCGCTCCGCGAACGCCGCGGCGAACTCGACGTCGTGGGTGGCGACGACGACCGCCGCGGGGCGTGTCGCTTTGCTCTCGCTATGCGAGAGGAAGTCGACACCTCCCGCGAGCTGCTCGATCAGCGCGACGAGATCCTCCTTGCGGGCGCGGTCCATGCCGCGCGTCGGCTCATCGAGAGCGACGACCGAGGGCAGCTGCTCGCCCTCCATGCGACCGGCCAGGGCGATCGCCAGTGCGAGACGCTGGCGCTCGCCTCCCGAGAGGTCGCGTGGGTCCGCGTCGATCGCATGCTCCAAGCCGACGACCCGCAGGGCCGCCGATCCCTCGTCGCCCGGCAGCTCATCGCCGACGCGCTCGCGGACGAGGTAATCGCTGGGGTTCTGGGTGAGGAGCGCGATCGAACCGACGCTCAACTTCCCCGCGACCGGCTCGTGCAGACCCGCGGCGCCGCGCAGCAGCGTCGACTTCCCCGCGCCGTTGCGCCCCATGAGCGCCACTCGTTCGCCCGGACGCAGCTCGAGGTCTATACCTCGAAGCACGTCGCGCACATCCTCTCCACGGTCCAACTCCACCCAAAGGCCCTTCGCCTCTAAGACCGGCTCGGTGGGACGGGGATCGCGCATCCTCCTACTTGCAATGTGTGGAGGGTGCGCGATCCCCGTCCCCCGCAGCGTTTGCCGAGCATCCCGGACCCCTACCGGCAGCGGCGTTAATCCAGCGAGCGAGAAGAGCCGCGCGGCGGGAGTGGAGAGCGCAGCGTCGTTCTCGTGGGACCACCGCAGAAAGTCCGACGGCTCCCCGTCAAAAGCGATCGCCCCCGACTCCATCGCCACCACCCGATCCGCCGCCGCCAGGCAGCGCTCCAGCCGGTGTTCGGCCAGAAGCACCGCCACCCCCCACTCCTCGTTGAGGCGGCGGAGCAGCCAGATCAGCTCGTCGCCGGCGACCGGGTCGAGCTGGGAGGTCGGCTCGTCCAGGAGAATCAGGCGGGGGCGGCTGACGAGGGCCGCCGCGAGGGCGACGCGCTGCAGCTCGCCGCCGGAGAGGGTGTCGACGGCGCGGTCGAGCAGGTGCGGGATCGCCAGCGCCAGCGCCACCTCCTCGACCGCGCGGGCGCGGTCGGCCGGGGCGTCGCCGCGCATCTCCAGCGGCAGCTCGATCTCGGCGGCGACGGTGGTCGAGACGACCTGCGTCTCCGGGTCCTGCGCGAGGTAGCCGACGGCGGCGGCGAGCTCGCCCGGCCCGGCCGCGAGCGCATCGAAGTCGGCGACCCGCACCTCGCCCTCGATCTCGCCGCCGTGGAAGTGCGGCACCAGGCCGCAGGCGGCTTTCAGCAGCGTCGACTTCCCGGAGGCCGAGCGCCCGGCGAGGAGGACGAACTCCCCCGGCGCCACCTCGAGCGAAACGTTCGCGAGCGCCCGCTTCGCGGTGCCGTCCCGCCCCCGCGTCGATGCGGACGGATACGAGTAGCTCAAGCCCTCGACGGCAAGCGCCGGCGCCGCCCCTCGCCTAATCGCCAGCTCAGACACGCGCCACCCCCCTCCGACGGGCCGAACGGTCCACCCCCAGCCGCCGACGGGACGATTTGTCCCCCCGGGAGAGTCTTTTCGTCCCGTCGGCGGGTTGGATTTGACGGTTCGGCCCGCGGCGCAAGGGCGCGAGGCCGCTTAGGGCTACCACTGCCGCTACGGCGATCGTGGCGGGGCCGAAGCCGATATCGACCGTCGGGTAGGCCTGGAAGTCGTCGGCGCCTGCGAGCTTGCCGGCGATCGCGGCGGCGAGGACGACCGCGGCGATGGCGTAGAAGCGGCGGTCGTAGCGGGAGCGGCGGTCGTAGCGGGAGCGCCTGCGGCGGTTCCCGGCGCGGAGCGTGTCGAGGCTGTAGCCGCGCAGCTCGAGGGTCGCGGCGACATCGACGGCGCGGTCGAGCGAGCCGGCGAGGAGGCGGCGGGCCAGCGGCGCCTTGCCGACGGGGGCGGCGCCGGGGCCGCGCAGTGTCGCCGCGTCGCGGAGGCGGGCGGCGTCGGCGGCGGCTACAGGGACCAGGCGCGAGACGAGAGTCGCGGTCAGGGCCGAACGGCCGGCGAGCGGCCGCAGCGCCCGCAGGACGCGGTCGGGGTCGACGCAGGCGGAGTAAACGGCGGCAGCGACGATCGAGACCGCCGCGACGAGGCCGTAGGAGAGGCCGGCGACGATCGCCTCCAGGGTCACGTCGACCCGGCCCAGCAGCGGCCAGTCGCCGAGCCTCGCCACCACGGTCTCGCCGCGGCTCGTGGCGAGGGCGTTGACCACGGTGACCAGCAGCGCCAGCGAGAGCCCCATCTTCAGGGCCGCCCGAACGGCAGCGCGGGCCCCGGCGAGGACCCCGGCCAGGGCCGCTGCCGCGCCGGCGGCGAGCAGGACCAGCGGGTTGAGGTAGAGGAAGGCGACGCAGACGATCGCGCCGAGGTAGGCGACCGCGGCGCCGGGAGAGGCGTCCTGCAGCGGCGCCCGGCGCGGCTTGTAAGCAAACGATGACCTCATCGTCCCGCTTCCGGCAGCGGCGTCCCCTGTCCGTCTTCGATCGCCACCGCGTAATGGTCGCGCAGCTGGGCTTCGTCGAGCGCGCCCGCGGCTTCGCGCACCGCCGCCGCCGTGCCGCCGGTGACGAGCCAGACCGGCGGCCCGCTGTAGCGGCTGGTCGCGGCGACGAGCCCGGCGCCCGTGCCGAGCAGCTGCCCCGGTTCGCCGTTTTCGCGGAGCGCCACCAGCGCGTAGGCGGGCGCAGCGGTCGTTTCTCCAGCGCCCGGATGGCCGACAAGGCGAGCGACCGGTCTGAAGTCTGCATAGATCCCGCTTTCCGCGGGGCCGTCTTCGAGCAGCTGTGCGGCCGGGTCCTGGCGCAGGCGGTCCCAGGGGCCGACGAGCATCCGGATCGCGCCCTTAGGGGATCCCGACGCAAGGGTCACACCTTCGCGTTCAAGCGCCTGCCGAGCCGCAACGCAGGCGGAGGCCCAGCCAACTCGTGGTGCCTTTCGGTCGGGAAAGGTCCGAAAGGACCCACGCTTTGCGCCGGCGCATTCGACCGCGACGGGATCGCTCTTCCCCGCCACGCCGGCGGTGAACGGTGCCGGCCAGGAGCCGACCACTGCGGGGACGTGGTCGGTCGCCGACCAGTTGCGGTAGTCCCACCAGATCCGCTCGCCGCCCTGGAGGGAGACGTCGGCGGCGCCGACCGGGGACTCGACCCCGTCGACGAAGAAGAACCAGTCGTAGGGGTCGCCGCCGCGTTCGCCCTCGGCGACGCCGTCGATCGAGTGGACGAAGCCGCCGCCGTAGCGGGTCTGGACGTCGGCGTCGGCTTCAGTCGCCCGCATCGCGGTGTCAGATTCCTTCGCCTGCAGCGAGCGCCGCAGCACCGGCTCGCGGCCGAATTCGCGCGTCACCGTCAGCTCAACCGAGCCGACGTCGGCGCCGGGCCCGAGGCCGCAGCCGGCGGCCGCGAGCGCCGCCAAGAGCAGCGCGATCGCGACCGCCGTGCCACGGCGTCGGCTCATCTCAGCGAGCTCGGAGCGCGTCCCGTCACTTCGGGCACCTGCCGCCGATGCAGACCGGCTCGCGCGCCGAGGGGATCTCTCCCGCCGCCGTCGCCGTCAGGCTCGCCGGCTTGCTCAGGGTCACCGTCGTGCGACCGTCGGCTCCGGTCGGCGCGCTCGCCCCGGTCACCTCCACCCCGGCCGCCGGCTTGCTCTTCCCTTTTTCGTCGTAGGAGAGGACGCGCACCGGGAACGGCACGCCCGCCTTGGCCGTGTTCGGCCCGGTCAGCGCCAGCTCTTCGGGGTACTTGTAGCTCGGCGCTTCGGTCTTGACCAGCGCGTAGAGCACTTCGTCGCCGGGATGGATCTTCGCCACGTCGCCGCCCACCGAGAGCGACTTGTGGTTGACCTTCAGGTACCAGGAGGAGCTGCCCTTGGCGACGCTCCTGCCGACCCCGCACAGCGCGAGGCCGAAGTCGAAGCTGTCGCTGATCGAGAGGGGGCTCAGCGCCGGGGTCGACTTCGAGGCGCGGGCGAGCAGGCCCATCGCGGTGTTGCCCTTGATCGTGACCGGGTCGCCGCTGCCGCCCGAGCCCTTGCCGAAGCATTCGGCCTTGGGATCGGTCTTGAGCATGGTGGTCGCAGTCGCGACCGGCTTTTCGGCGAGCACCTTGCTGCCGCTGCCGACCACGCGCAGCTCGGCCTTGAAGCCGGCGGCAGAAGCGCCCGCGGCAAGCGCCATGGACAGAGTGATAGCCAGCGCGCACACGGCGGCCGGCCGGGATGGGGTGATTCTTGGCATTTACGCCACCCTTTCCTCGAGGGTTGAATTGGCTGGGCCGGGGACAGGTCTCCTGGCTTCCGGGATCAGGGAGGACGCGCCTTCCCGGAGACTCGGTGTCGTCTCCAGTGGCTGACGCCCGTGGGCGTCCGCGAACTCCTCCACCCGGTCACAGTGGCGGGACCACGCCGGACTTGCACCGGACTTCCCTTGACCACCGACCGATATGTACCGGGCGAGTCTATCCGCCGGGGGGTGTCTGAGTTTTCCCGACACATACGTGGGTCAAACTCAGACACGCCGGGCGTCGGCGGGTCGCGTCAGGGTATGAGCCGTGGACCTTCCGCATCGCCCCCGCCCCCACCGCACCCCCGGCCGGCACACGCACTGGCGGCTGGCGCGCCACCGGCCACGGCTGCTGCGCCTCGGCGGCCTGGTGGCGCTGCTGGCGGTGGTCGGCCCCGGCGTCCTCGCCGGCCTCTCCGACGACGACCCGGCCGGGATCACCACCTACTCGATCCTCGGCGCCCGCTACGGCTATGAGCTCCTCTGGGTGCTGGCGCTCTCGACCGCGGCGCTGATCGTCTTCCACGAGGTCGGTGTGCGGCTCGGCGTCGTCACCGGCAAGGGGCTGCTGACCCTGGTGCGCGAGCGCTACGGGCCGCGCGCGGCGGCGCTGGTGATGGCGGCGCTGCTGGTCGCCAACACCGGCACGCTCTGCGCCGAGTTCGCCGGGGTCGCCGCCGGTGCCGAACTGCTGACCGGGGTCAGCCGCTACCTCAGCGTGCCGCTGGCGGCGGTCGTCATCTCCGCCCTCGTCCTGCGCGAGAACTTCCACCGTGTCGAGCACCTGCTGCTGCTCCTGAGCTCGGTCTTCGTCGCCTACGTGATCGCCGGGATCGCCGCCCACTCCGACTGGGCCGCCGCCGGGCGCGGCCTCGTCGTCCCCAGCATCCCGCTGAACCGCGACGCGGTCCTGGTCGCTGTGGCGACGGTCGGGACGACGCTGGCGCCCTGGGGCCTCGCCTTCATCCAGTCCTACGCGGTCGACAAGCGGCTGCAGGTGAAAGACCTGCGCTACGAGCGCGTCGACGTCGTCGTCGGCGCCCTGCTGACCGGCGTGATCGGCTTCTTCGTCGTCATCGCCTGCGCGGCGACCCTGCACCCGCAGGGGATCGACATCAACGACGCGAGCGACGCCGCCCGGGCGCTGGAGCCGTTCGTCGGCGGCGGCGCCGCGACCCTCTTCGGCCTCGGCTTTCTCGGCGCGGCGCTGCTGGCGGCGGCGATCGTCCCCCTCTCCACCGCCTACTCGTTCTCCGAGACGCTCGGCCGCCGCGCCGACCTCGACGACAGCTTCGCGGAGGCCCGCACCTTCTACCTCAGCTTCGGCGCCGTCACCGCGCTCGCCGCCTGCCTGGTGCTGATCCCCGGGGCGCCGCTGATCGAGATCCTCTTCCTCAGCCAGGCGCTGAACGCGGTGCTGTTGCTGGTGCTGCTGCCGTTCGTCCGCTCGCTGGCGAACGACCGCGAGCTGATGGGCGACCACGCGCTCGGCCGCTTCGACCGGGCGACGACGGCGATTGCGCTCGCCGTGGTCGCGGCGAGCGTGGTCGCGCTCGGGGCGCTGGCGCTCTTCTAGCGGTCGGGCCGAGCCGGTTAGTACGGCTCGTAGCTGATGTCGCGCCAGTCTTCCTTGCCCCGCGCCTTGATCGCCAGCAGGCTCCGGGTCGCCCGTTGGGCGCCGTCCGGCCCCGGCCACGCAGCGACGATCTCGGTCGTCGCCTCCTGCACCCGCTCGGAGTAGGCGCCGTCGACGACCGCCCGGGCCAGCGCCCGCACCTGCCGCTTGATCTCCTCCGGGTCTTCGGAGAAGAACTCGCAGACCATGTCCTTGCGTCCGGGCGAGCAGACCAAGAGCTGGTCGGAGTCGAAGTAGACCTCGAGCGGCGCCGCCGCGATCTTCATCGGCTCCAGGTAGAGGGTCAGGCCGATCTCGGCCTCCTCTTCGCGCACCTCCGCCCAGCCCGCCGCGAGCGCTTCCCGCGCCTCCGCTTCGAGGATCTCCCTGATCTCGACAGCCAGACTGGTCACGATGACCAGTTATACAACTCGAACTAAAGCTGTGACTTGACTTATACGCCAAGAAGCAGGTCCAGCCCGAGCATCGTCGCCGCGCCGAGGAAGAGGCCGAGGCTGGGTCCGAGCGGGCGTCGCTGCGCGTAGGCCTGGGGCAGCATCTCGACCCCGATCAGGCTCAGCATCGCGCCGGCGGCGAAGGCGAAGGAGATCGGCAGCAGCGCCGTCACCTCTTCGACCGCGAGGTAGGCGATCAGCGCCCCGACCGGCTGCGGCGCGCTGGTCCCGACCGCCGCCCAGAACTGCCGCGCCCGGCCGAAGCCGGCCAGCTCCATCGGGATCGCCACGCTGGTCCCCTCGGGGACGTTCTGGATCGCGATCGCGACGATCACGAAGAGGCCGAGGCCGGCGCGTTCGGAGGCGTAGGCGGTGCCGACCGCGAGCCCCTCCGGCAGGCTGTGGACGAAGAGGACGGCGAAGACCAGCGCCGAGGTCCGCGCCCCCGGCCCTTGCCGGCCCATGAAGGCCGCTCCCGGCTCGAGCCGCCGGCGCGCCACCCCCAGCAGCACCCCGCCGACGAAGAGGCCCACCAGGACCTCCCCGACCGACCCTTCTTCGGCCGCCGGGATCAGCAGCCCGAAGACCGAGGCGATCCCCATCACCCCGGCGGCCACCCCGAGCAGGAACGGCGTCAGCGCCGCCGCCCTGTCGCCGAGGAACCAGACCGGGATCGCGCCCAGCCCGGTGGCAAGGGCGGTGCCGCAGGCGGCGAGGAAGAGGATCAGCAGGTCGGGCACGCGCCCCCGGAAGCTAACCGGGCCGCCCGCCTGGAGCTACCTCCTGCTCTTCCCCTCCATGGTCTCGAACAGAAGATGCCCCAGCGCCATCGCCCACACCATCTCCTCCCAGGTCCCCGGCTCGCCGGCGGCGGGCAGATCCAGCGGCGCCTCAACCTTCAGCTCGTAGAACTTCTCGATAGACCCTCGCCGCGGCACGGTATCGACCAGTTCCACAACCCCGCACTGTTTCGCCAGGACCCTGGTCAGGTGGTAGGAGACGATCCCCAGATCCATCTTGAACCGGCGCGCAAGCACGCTGGCGCTGGCGGGACCGTCCACGAGCGCAAGCAGAATGCGCCGGCGAACGGGATGACCGAAAGCGCTCAGGATCCGGTCGACTGCGCTGCGCTTTTGTTTCATCGGCCTAGTGCTGATTTCGGATGAGCGTCGGGGACAATCTTGAGCCTCAGCTCCTGGCTCGCGGCCAACTGAGCACGGAGATGGCTTCGCAGGGAATTGCAAAAGGATCTCAGCATCGTTCTGTCCCGCGACGCCCATTCAGAGCGCGCTGCGGGGTCAGGGGGAATACTTCTTCAGCAGAGAACCTAGATCAAACTAATTAGGCACAAAAAAGCGGAACTAGAACACGGCCAGTTGCTCCGCAGAAGGGAGCTGGGGACTCTCGAACCCAGCCAGGAAGAACGTCCCCATGGAAGTTCGCGGGCCAAGGCGCGCGCTCTTCTTTCTCGACACCACCATGAGTGCGGCGAAATAGCCCTCCAGCAGCCCGATCACCTGATTCCACCCTTGCTCGTCGAGTAAAAGGGGGCACCAAGTTAAATGACGATCGGTCCTGGAATCGAAGGTGCCTGCGCTCAGCGCCTCAGCGACCTTCTCCCAGAACTGCTGAATGGTGGTGGCGCTAGCACCTCTCTTGGCAACGGCCGACAACCCGTTCCAATGCTCCCTATCGAAAACGGCGGGACGAGTTGCTCTATAGAAGTTCTCGGTCCCCCCTCGCCTTCCGCCCCCCGTCTTTTCTCCCACCTTAATGATCCAACCAAGTTCAGTGAGAAGCTTGCAGCGCCTATCTATCGCAAAAAGAGATGGGCTCTGGAATCTAACGGCGAGCTGAGATGGGCTCATAGTTTCCAAGTTCAGCGCAGTGATGATCTTCAAATTGAGGGGATCGACGAAGACCTTTGCCAACCGCATAAGAGACGGTGCTACGGAGAAGCGAGTATCACACTGTTCGACAAGATCTTCGACCGGCCAAGGGGGGCTTTCATCGTTAACGCCAGGCACCGGGGATTCGAACCCCGCAAGCACTACGGTCATTAGAATTGGCTTCTCTTTCGAGGACCCAAGACGGATCTTGGCATCAGCTTGCTCTTCAAGGACCGCCTCGAAACACGAGGTCATAGCCTTCAGCTGGATTCCTAAACTGTCAGGGTCAAGGCAGACCGGGACCCAAGATAAATGTCGGTCGGGGCGAGAGTCAAAGGTATCTGCCGCTACGGCCGAGTCCAACTGCTCCTTCATCTGCTCCAGCGTTCTTTCAGAGAATGCGCTCCGAATCGACAGGGGCAGTTGATCCCAGGCCTCGGGACCCAATATTGCTAGCTCGGTGGTTCGATAAAGGTCCTGTGGCCTTCCCCTGCCTACCCGCCGCTTTTCAGTCTTGACCTTCTGCAGCCAGCCATGGGACACCAGCTGCTTGAAGTGCCAATGCACGGCATTCTGAGTGTCGGTGCCGCCGAACTCCTGAAAAAATTGGGTCGGGCTCATCCTTCTCGTGTAGAGCTCCGTAACGATCTTGAGGCGGATCGGATAGGCGTAGACCATGCCCAGGCGAGTGAGCTCGGAGGGCTCACTCGCGATGCGGACCCTTCTCACCCTCTCGGAGCGAGCCAGATGCTCTTGTTTGGCTGAATGCATCTAGCTCAGACTAGTTATCAAATGAGACGGTACCAACGATCCCCGGTCGCTGCCCCAAAGCGTTCACTGTGGGTAAGCAAATAAATTGGAAGGAGGTGAGAACATGCAGATGGCAGCGACCAACGGGAACATGCCGCTCATCCAAACCACCAAGTCAGGGTAATCGCCCGGTGGCCATAGAATGGTCGCCTGGCGAGGTAGCCGGGCGACCCATCCTCTTACTCCAACTTGCACATCAGCAAGCTCTGGCGCCGATGTAGACGACCTTGTAGTCGCGCTCTTCGTCGGGCGGCTCGGAGAGGACGACCTTGCCGTCGATCTCCTGCATGCCTAGGGCGGCGAGGCAGTCGAGGCCGGCGGCGGCCATCGCCGCTCGGATCTCGGGCTCGGAGCGGAAGCGCTCGCGGTGGACGATCCGCCTGTCGATCCCGTCCCCCTCGATCCGGGTTTCGAAGACGCCGGGCTTCCCCTCCACCCCGCCGAGGCCGAGCCAGGTCCACCTGCGGCCCTCGTGTTCGACGGTGTGGCTGCTGTCCGACCAGAAACCTGACTCGTAGGTGCCTTTCGAGTTGACGTCGAAGAGCAACAGGCCGTCGGCGGCGAGATTGGCGTGCATCCGCGCAAGCGCCCGCTCGAGGTCCTCGTCCCCGAGCAGGTAGTTGACAGCGTCGTTCAGCGAGAGCACGAGCTCGAACCCCCCGTAGACCGGCAGCTCGCGCATGTCGACGGCGTCGAGCTGCACCTGCTCACCGCCCTCCTCGCGCGCCCGCTCCAGCATCCCCGGCGAGAGGTCGCAGGCCCACACCTCCCAGCCGCGCCGCAACAAGGGCCCGAAGGCGCGCCCGGTCCCGCAGCCGACGTCGAGCGCCCGCCCCCGCTTCAGGCCGTGATTCTCCAACTCGGGCAGAAGCGTTTCTCCCAGCCACATCTCGTAGTCGTTGAGGTGGTTGAACTCGTTGTAGATCGGCGCGAAGGCGTCGTAGGTGGCGCGCGCTAGATCGTCTCCCATGGCCAAGAGAGCTTATCCGTGTGGAACCCTTGGATCAATCAGCCCAAATACATGAGAGCCCGTCAACGCCCGATCCCCAACCGCCATCTACGCCCCGCCCAACTGATCAGCTACGGCCCGCTAGGTCCATATCGAGGGGAAACCGCTTTGCCCATGCTGGGACAGCGTGGCACTTTTCTCGGATTCGGGGAGCGGCCGGCGAAGCGACTGAGCCAGCAGAGCAGAGACTCCCCATTCCCGTCGCGGCCAGCAGCCCGAGCGCTGCCTTGGCCTCAATAACAGCCCGCTCACACTGGAACTCAACATTCGCGAGTATCGAAGTCGAGAATAAGACTCCCCTCGGAGTCGAACCCCGTTAAGCGGCTGATACAGGCATCTTCGGAAAGCGCCATCGCCAGGTAGCGAAACTGAGGAAGGTGCGCCTTTCTTGCTTGATCACTGGTCAACATACGGAGAGCTTGCTGGACGATCCGCCCTGACCCGAATTCGATTTCGACCGTGCTCACCATAGGCAAGAGGGAAATGGCGAAGAACGCAGCTCCCGTTTCTCCCAGAAGAGGGTGGATTGGGGGATAGCGAAGGCCCATTTCCGGCGCAAGCGGCCCACAACCGCCCGCAGTGGCATAACGACCATCCCTCGTGAAGCGAGCAACCGTGATACATGGACGGTCGCCGCCCTTGGTCGAAGTGCCTTCCCGAGAGGCGAATGCGGCCCAATCAGTTCCATGCTTTGAACCCCTGGCAAGGACAGCAAAGGTTCGCCCAGGGACGTCCTTCCATAAGGGGAACCGAAAGGGCGCCTTCTGGCTATGCGCGCCTATGGCACTCAAGCCCACCGTCGACAGCACTAAGGACAACAGGAGGGAGAATAGACGAAATCTTCGCTTCAGATGCATTAATGTCCCCTTAGGTTGCTCCAGCGGTCCCCACGGAGGCGTGCAGTGGGGGCCTTCATGGAGCCATACATAGTTCTGCCACTTATAATGGAAGACCCTATGCACTGCGTATGCCGACGTTAGACTATAGGTGCCATTATATCCTTCGTCGGTACCGTGACAACTGCTGTTGCTGGAGTCGGCCTCGATCGCAGCGGGCGCCTAGAAATTACCCGCCGCCGGTTCCTTCTTTGCCGACGGCGCGGACGAAAACGAGGCTTGAGTTCCACTCCTGAATCCGGCTGCTGGCGTCGGTAACCCAGATCGAGCCGTCGGGCGCGATGCGGATGAAGCGGGGCTTGTCGGAGACGTCGCGCTTGTCGAAGCGGGGTGGCCGGTGTCGGATTCCGGCGGCGCTGCCCTCGTCGCGGGTGGCAACCAGGGGCCGCTCGGCCCTACCAAATCGACCTGAGGCGCGGTGTAGTCGACCTGCAGGTAGAAGGGCTACGGAGATTCGGCGCTGCGGCGGACAACATCGACCGCCAGGGCCGAATCGATGGAGTAGCTGCACCCTCCGGGCGTCTCGGGGTCTGAGATGCTGCAGATCGGCGAATCCACCGTCGCCTCGGTCCAGCTCACCAGCGGCCGGATGAGCGCACCTTCATGTTCAACTGCGCACGAAAATACATCCAGTTTCGGAACAGGGCGCCAACTGGCGAGTCGCGTCATTCTGTCCGTCGAACGGATCAGTCCTCGATACCAAGGTCCTAGCGCTCCATGACGCCCGTCGCCGGCGCAACTGTTTCTCCATCTATCCTTCACAGTGTTGATCGGGTGAACTCTTGGGTAACAGACCACCGCGCGCGAATACATCAAGTCCCGTGAGGCAAGTCTTGTGCGCTGCATCGACCGCGACATAACCGAAGGGGTCGAGATTAATTCTTCTTGCCTCTCTCAAACCGATCTGCTGAACATTTTCTCTGCGATTCGGACCCGGCTTGAGCCGGAAGCGCACAGCTTCCACTTCGTCCGATACAACGGTCGTGATCACCGCGCTACTTGTGATGGGTGCCCTGAGCGATTTCTTGATTGAGAATCCAGATTCGAAAACGATCGGCCTTTCGGGCCGCGCGATGTTCCCACACGCATATCCACTTTGGAATTGACCTCCATGCCCGCTTCCGTAATAAAGGGAGCCAACCTCAAGACAAATGCTGTCTCGGCTCGTCGCGCCTGAGGGCCGAAATGCAAACAGCTCCCAGCGCCTCTGCCTGACGACCCCTTCTTCGAGTCTCAGGAATTTCTCCACTGGCACATCCATGCTAAGTGGGAATTGCTTCGCCCACCGTGGAATCGACTGGGAGGAGTGCCTCGCGGTAGCAGCGGCTACCGGGCCAACTCCCAAGGCCAGTCCAAGCCCCATGGCAAATAGGAGCCACAAAAGGCCTAGGCTGAATTTGATCAGTTTGAGGATCATGCCGTTTGATGTTAGCTTAGGGCCAATTGCATTCATCGCCCACCTTGGACGGACTGATGAAAGGTTCTTCCTTATGGCTCTCAGGACCATTGGCCAGCCGTCCCTGAACGGTCACGCATGCTGGCGGAGAGGCGGACACAGGGCTGCCAAGAAAGTAGTTACTCCCAGGGGGAAACCTGAAATCCCCGAGAACATGCACTTCGTGACCTTCCCCGGCCGGTTCGTCCGGTCGCTTAAGGCAATGCACAAGGGCGGGTTGGGCCCGGCCGAACTTATTGCATTCAAGATCCCCTTTCGGTATCCAGGTGTATCGTGAGACTTGGTTGGTCTTCCACCAGCCCTTGACGTTCATCCCGGCGTTCAACGGAGTGGTTTCGTTGATCCACTGCTTGCAATAAGTTGGTTTGCTCGCAGCCCAAGCGTTGATCATTTGTGGCGCGTCGGGCACCCCTGGTCCACCTGCTGAATAGTCACAGGTGAAGAACTTGAAGTGATGCTTAAACGTGTACTGCTGTACACCGCCGGTTAGGGGAGGACCATCAGCAGAAGATGCAGCTGCTTCAGGTGGACCGGTGACGCTGATAGTCACTAGCTCCTCCAGTCCAACGCTGTCTACTGAGGCTTCACTTACTTCTCCAGCTTCTTCAGCTTCTCGCTGTTCGCGTTCTTCTTGTTCGAGGCGTTCGCGTTCTTCCCTTAGTTCCTGTTCATCCTTGGGTCCTTGTATTTCTACCGACTGGAAGCCACCCTCCCAGCCGGCACCTGCCAAGACGGGATAGACGAAAGGTTGTTCTCTGTGTTTCACATTGAGCGTCACTAGATTTGCGGACACCACTTCGAGTTCCGTGGGAACGGTCGTTCCCACTGCATCGCTCGCAGGCTCTGCAGCGATGCTGAATGCGGGATGACCGCTTGCAAAATAGACCGTGGCATGCTGCGAGTCGTTGAGTTTCAGTTGCTGTCCGGCTTCGAGATGAACTTCCCAGGTGAAGGAAGTAGGTCCTGATTCGTCCCGAATGGTCTGGAAGACTAGTGCTCCGTCGTAGAGGGGGCGCGTGATCGTATCCACAGCTGGCGCGGTATTAGCGGCAGCGAGCGCATTTCCTTCAACTGGGGTGTTGGTTCCTGCCGCGGGTGCAGTCGAGGTGGGGGTTACGAGAATAGTTTGGGTACCTGACCCTGCCGAGGTGGGCGTCGCGGGATCTTCGCAGGTGGGTGACGGCGCAGGTTTGGCTTCTTCCGGTTCCAGGGCAGTGCCTGAGCCGGCCGCCATTTCTTCGGCACTAAAGTATTCTCGTTCGCACGGCGAAAAGGCATCGGGAAGGATCTGCAAGGTTATGGGCGCGGATGGTTGAGATCCGACCGTTGCCGGAACTTGGCTTCCCGTGGCTACGAATCCCGACGCACCCAGTGCTTCTACCCCGAGTCCAGATGCCGTCCCTTCATAAGTTGGTTCCTGTTGGCTTTGCCCAACCGGGTTTACTGGAGAGGTGATTTCCATCGCTTCAAGCGTGGAGCTGACTTCTTGAGTAGAGATATGTCCTCCCGGATCAACGTTGATCGTCCACCTCTTCACGAAGCTGTTGCCGGCGCCATCCGTGGCTATGACTTCGGCGGAATGGGAGCCGCCGGAATAGGAGGCCATGCTTATCTGTTTGCTCAGCGTCTCTTTGCAGCCGCCGTCGGGACAGGCCTGCGACGCTGAGGCCACCTGCTGGCCGTCGACCTTGAAGCTGATCAACGTCACTCCGTATCCGGCGTCGGTTGCGGTCGCGCTCAAGCCATAAGCTTCCTGTTCGACCCAGCCTTCGGGCGCGCTGAACAGTTCTCCGCTCACTTCCAGGCCGGGGTTCGTGGTGTCGCGGGCGATTTGGAAGTTGAGCGTCTGTTCGGTGCTGCGTCCGAGGCCGTCGGTGGTCTTCACCCGGGCCGTATGGCTACCCGGAGAGAGCGCCATGGATTCCACCGTCCACTGCGGTTCGATCGTGCAGGTAGCGGTCTTGCAGCTACCGTGGAGGCCGTTCTGCTGAACGCCGTCGATCCAGAGGGTCGTCGTGATTTCCGAGCGCGGCGTTTCTTGGGTCCATTGCTGGATCTTGTAATGGCCGGGGTCGGTCACCCAGATCGCCCCGCCACGGTCGACCGCTATCCCGATCGGGCCCGAGAAGCTGAAGGTACGGCTGCCGTTCGCGCCGAACTGGCCGCGATACCTGCCCCCCTCCCCGAACTCCTCGATCCGGTTGTTGTTCTGGTCGCCGACCCAGATGTCGCCGGAGGAGTCGGCCTCGATCGCAGCCGGAGACAAGAATTGTCCCCCGCCGCTCCCTGCGCTTCCGACCGCGCG
>Ga0068856_100002441_pt1 | contig 19117 bp, 15 predicted proteins | sample KBSCornC62_FD_66595 | JGI IMG/M metagenome (GOLD analysis project Ga0068856, IMG submission 66595) | Corn rhizosphere microbial communities from Kellogg Biological Station, Michigan, USA - KBS Corn C6-2 | ecosystem: Host-associated > Plants > Roots > Rhizosphere > Soil ...
CGATTGGGCCGCTATAAGTGGTCTCATAAGTGTGTCCACCGATGTTCTTATAGACAGGGCAGGCATTTAAACATGCTCCGCAGCGAATGCAGTACAGGCCCTGACGCTGATCTTTTTGAGCCAGCAAATTGGTACGGCCATTATCCAGTAGGATCACATACATTTCGTCCGGACCATCGGTTTCGTTTTCCTGCCGGGGACCACTCAGAATGGTATTATAAACTGTCAGGTTTTGCCCTGTTCCGTGAGTTGATAGCATTGGCCAAAATAGGTCGAGATCAGCTATAGACGGGATCATTTTTTCGATGCCGACAATCGCTATATGAATCTTTGGGAAGCTGGTACTTAATCGTGCGTTGCCTTCATTTTCGCTAACGGCGATGCTGCCGGTATCTGCGATCAGGAAATTAGCGCCGGTAATACCAACATCGGCTTGAACATATTTCTCACGCAGCAATTCACGGGCTTTCGCGGTTAGTTGCTCCGGTGTCGCATCGAGGGGTGTACCGAACTTCTCGTTGAAAAGTTTGGCGATATCCTCTTTTGAAAGATGCATCGCCGGGGTAACAATATGGTATGGGCGCTGGCCAAGCAATTGAACGATATATTCGCCCAGGTCAGTCTCTAGTGATTCGATGTGGTGCTCTTCGAGGAACTCATTCAGTTTAAGCTCCTCAGTCACCATTGATTTGGATTTGACAACGGTTTTTGCTCCTGCCTTCTGGATGATATTCAGGATCTCGCGGTTGGCTTCTTCGGCGTCATTGGCCCAAATTACCTTTCCGCCGCGACGCTGAAAGTTGGATTCGAATTCGGGAAGAAATTTATCGAGGTTTTCCATTACGCGCCACTTGATCACGTGACCACGTTTTTTGGCATTATCGAGGTTAATTAATCTCGATAATCCGCGTTCTACCGCGGCGTCATATCTGCCGATATTGAAATTGATAATACGGCGATGGTCCTTATCAAACGCCTTATCCTCAGAGGCTACCAAAAATTCTTCCGCATGATGTGCCATGGGGCTAATTTAGCAAAAGGGTGCTTAAGTTTTAAAACTTAAGCACCCTTTTGCTAGTTGAATGGTTGATTGAGTTGGATTAAGTTGAATGAGTTAAGAATATGCCACAAATTAATCAACCCATTCAACTTAATCCAACCCAATCAACTATTTGGTTCCCTGGTCCACGACCGGCTTCTTATCCCGGTTAGCCAGTTCCCATCCTGTGTAAAATACAAGTTGCGCACGTTTGGCTAGCAGTGGGAAGTTGATCTTGCTTACTTCGTCACTCACCTGGTGATAATCGGCATGTACGCCGTTGAAATAGAATATGATGGGCACACCATGTTTGGCGAAGTTATAATGGTCCGAACGGTAGTAGAACCTGTTTGGATCGTTAGGATCGTCGTATTTATAGTCCTGGTCCAGGTGGGTGTATTTATTATTGGCATCTTCGTTTATCTGGTGCAGTTCTTTGCTCAGCATCGCCGAACCGATGGTATAAACATAATTGGCTGAGTCCGGCTTGCCAATATACTCTTCACCTACACGACCGATCATATCAATGTTAAGATCTGCGATGGTATTGGCTAATGGAAATACAGGATGATCTGTATAATACTCGGAACCTAACAAACCCTTTTCTTCACCCACATTACCTAGGAACAGGATGCTTCTGCGCGGACCATGCCCATCTTTCTTCGCTTGTGAAAATGCCCGGGCAATTTCCAGTATACCAGTAGTACCTGAGCCATCATCGTCAGCGCCATTATACACCTTATCCGGACCTTTAGGGTTAAGACCGAGGTGATCGTAATGCGCTGAGAAAACCAGCACCTCATCCTTCAGATCGGTACCAGGCATATAACCCAATACGTCAACTGCTTTTACGTCTTTTTGCTCCGTTTGGAAAGTTGCTTTTACATCGGCTTTGACAGTTTGAGCATAACCGCTTTTCAGATCAGCGTAGCTTTTACCGCTCGGTTTAAGCAACTGCTCGGCGAGGTTTGGTGTGATATTTAAAGTCGGCGCTTGCTGATTTGCAGAAGCAGGTTTTGCTGCGTCGGGTTTAATACTCAAACGGCCGCTCATAATGGTGCCTCCCATTCTCTGCAGTAAATTGGCTACATCGGCGTTAACAGCGAGGATTAAAGCCGGATTCTTGCTTTGTAAATTCTTCACAACCTGCATGCGGGCAGCAGAAGGACGATAGGCGGTATTCGGTGTTTTGCCTGCTTCAGGTTTATCCTCGTTCACCAATAACAATACTTTCCCGCTTAGGTCTGTATTGCCAATCTCGGCATCGGTGCCATAGCCAACGAATAAGATATCAGAGGCATTAATTGTTTTGTCCGGAAACGAACCTCTGCTTGCAAAAAAGTCCTTACCATTAACCAATTCTTGCCCGTTAACTGAAAACGACACACTGAGCCTGTTCTCAACCAGTGGAATATCCAGGAAATAAGAGCCATTTACGGGAGCTTGTAACCCAAGCCTTTTGAATTCCGCTTCAATGTAATGTGCTGCTTTGTCAGCACCCGGTTTACCGGTTTCGCGGCCCTCAAAGGCATCTGATGCGATGATGCTCAAATGCTTCTTCGCATCCTCAGCGGTGATCAACTTCGCGTACTTCGTTGGATCCGCCGGTTTTTGCGCGCTTGCGTATGTCCCAATAGCCAGCGCGACCATTCCTAAATAGATTTTCTTCATTATGGTTAGTTAATTTGAGCTTCGTTAACTGGTTAACTTGTGATTGGTTAACTAGTGATTTGCTGCCGGATAGCTTTCAGCTTTGGTCTTTCTGCTTTCAGCTCCTTCAACAAGCTATTTTATTCACTCTGTTCGCATGTCTTCCACCTTCGAACTCGGTACTTAGAAAAGTTTGAACGATCTTTTCGGCCAGCTCTATCGAGATAAAACGAGCAGGAATACATACAATATTAGCATCGTTGTGCTTGCGTGCCAGGCTGGCCAGCTCTTCGTTCCAGCAGATAGCGGCACGGATGCCCTGGTGTTTGTTGGCAGTAATAGCAACACCATTGGCGCTGCCGCAAACAAGGATACCGTAATCGAACTCACCGTTTTCAACTGCTGAAGCAACAGGATGGGCGAAATCAGGATAATCGGCTGATTCGGCGGAATAAGTGCCAAAATTTTTCAGGAGGTCGCTGTTAAGCCATTTGGCTATCGCTTCTTTGTATTCAAACCCGGCATGGTCGGAGCCGATAGCTACTTTCAAGTCATTCATTGCTCAAATCTATTATTAAATCTAAGCAGCGAAGGTAAAGATTTTGTTAGAAAGCCCCGGGGCTTAAATGTTCATCAATCCCTCTTCCTTCTCCTTCTTTGCCTTCCGTTTTTCAACGATTGCTGCTATCATGATGCTAAGTTCATATAACAACAACAGCGGAAGCGCAACCACACACATGCTCAGCGCATCAGGGGTAGGGGTGATGAAGGCAGCAAGGATCAGGATAATTACTACCGCATATCTGCGCGTTTTACGCATAAATTTCGGAGTAAGCACGCCGATATATGCCAGTATGTAAACTACGATAGGTAATTGAAACGCAATGCCCGATGCCAAAGTCAGCATAGTTACTGTAGAGATATAAGAGTCGATACTGAACATGTTAGTGATGCTATCACTAACGGAGTAGGTTGCCAAAAATTTGACTGCGAGAGGCGTAACAATAAAATAGCCAAAGGTAACCCCCAAAGCAAACAGTAATGAGGAGTAGAACACAAATCCACTGGCTGCTTTGCGCTCTTTTTGGTGCAAAGCAGGCCTGATGAAACGCCATATTTCCCACAGGATATAAGGAATGCCAATGGTGATGCCAATAACAATAGCCGAATTAAGCTGCAAGTTAAATTGGCCTGCCAATTCGGTACTGATGAGTTTCACTTGAAAATCTTTTACACAGAGACTGTCGGCGCCAATCCAGGGAATCAAGCTGTGCAGCCATTCGCCAAACTCACACATTTTGCGATAGGTGTAAAAATGGTTATTCCCCGGCGCCATCACGATGCCGTCAAATAGCTCATGATAAAAAGCGAACGCAAAAATTGCTAAAACCAAGATAGCCAAAGCAGAGCGTACCAGATGCCAGCGCAAAGCCTCGAGATGTTCGAAAAACGACATTTCACCCTCAAGGTCTTTGCCCTTGTTCTTAATTGCACCAACCAACTTATCGCCTAGTTTGCTCATCGCTTTAAAGTAAACAGCACGCTGAAAAATTCAGCATGCTATTTACGATTTAATTTTTTATTGTAATACTTTAAATAGAATATTCGAAGGTTTCCATGAATTTGGTGGTAAAATTACCTGCCCTGAAGTTGGGGTCCTGCAGTAATTTTAAATGGAACGGAATAGTTGTCTTAATACCTTCGATCACGAACTCGCTCAGCGCGCGCTCCATAGTGCTCAATGCTTCCTCACGGGTTTGAGCAACACAAATCACCTTAGCGATCATCGAATCATAATTCGGCGGAATCACATAGCCTGAATAAACGTGCGTATCCACACGAACACCATGACCACCTGGTGAGTGGAAATTGGTGATCTTGCCGGGAGCAGGACGGAAATTATTGGCAGGATCCTCGGCATTGATACGGCACTCAATGGCGTGCATTGTTGGCTCGTAATTCTTGCCGGAGATTGGAATACCGGCGGCAACTTTGATCTGTTCTTTGATCAGGTCGAAGTTGATCACCTCTTCGGTAACCGGGTGCTCCACCTGGATACGGGTATTCATCTCCATAAAATAGAAGTTGCGGTCCTTGTCAACCAAAAACTCGACAGTTCCGGCGCCTTCATATTTAACGGCTTTAGCGCCTTTGATAGCGGCTTCGCCCATTCTTTTACGGAGTTTCTCGGTCATGAATGGAGAAGGTGATTCTTCTACCAGTTTTTGGTGACGACGTTGTATCGAGCAGTCGCGTTCTGATAAATGGCAAACTTTGCCATACTGGTCGCCCACGACTTGTATCTCGATGTGACGTGGGTCAACTACATATTTTTCCAGGTACAAACCATCGTTGCCAAAAGCAGCGCCCGATTCAGCCTTAGCCGAATCCCAGGCTGGTTCAAATTCCGAATCCTTCCAAACCTGGCGCATGCCGCGGCCACCGCCACCGGCGGTTGCCTTTAAGATAACCGGGTAGCCAATTTTGTTAGCTAACGCGATACCCTCTTTAACATCGCCCAGCAAACCTTCCGAACCCGGGATAGTGGGTACGCCGGCCTTTTTCATAGTTGCTTTGGCCGACGCCTTATCACCCATGGCATTGATTTGGTCAGCAGTAGCGCCAATAAATTTGATGCCGTAATCGGCGCAAATTGCCGAAAACTTAGCGTTTTCCGACAAGAAGCCATAACCCGGATGGATCGCATCCGCGTTAGTCAGCTCGGCGGCCGAAATGATATTTGGGATATTTAAGTAAGAATCGCGGCTTGGGGGCGGGCCAATACATACCGCCTCATCAGCGAAGCGAACGTGCAGGCTGTCCCTGTCGATTGTAGAATATACAGCTACGGTTTTGATGCCCATCTCTTTGCACGTGCGTATCACACGAAGGGCAATTTCACCACGGTTAGCTATTAATATTTTTTTGAACATTGATTTTCAGTTAAGAGTTGATTGAGTTGATCAGGTTGATTAAGTTAACTATTCAACTCAATCAACTTAATCAACCATTCACTTAATATTAAGCTGGTTCAACCAAAAACAACGGCTGATCGTATTCAACAGGCGAAGCGTTGTCAACCAGTACCTTCACGATCTTGCCCGAAACTTCAGATTCGATCTCGTTGAACAGTTTCATCGCTTCGATAATGCAAAGCACGTCACCAGTTTTGATCTCGTCGCCTACGTTTACGAACAGCGGTTTATCTGGTCCTGCCGAGCGGTAGAAAGTACCTATCATCGGCGATTTGATCGTGATGTATTTCGAGGTGTCAGCTGCAGGTGCTGCTGCAGCAACAGGAGCAGAAGTTTCAGCCGCCGGCGCAATTGCAGCCGGTGCAGCCGGCGCTGGTGCAACATACTGTATTGCTTCCGTCGGAACGTTGGCATTTACATAGGTGGGCGCCTGGTTGGTTTTTATCGTAATCTTAAATTCGTTCTGTTCGATCGAAACTTCATTTACCCCCGATTTTGCCACGAAGCGGATCAGGTCCTGAATCTGTTTAATATCCATAGGATTGGAATTGGTTTTGGATAAAGATTAAATCTAAGTTATATGTTAATGTGCGGATGTGCAAATATGCAAATCTGCAATAGTCTAATTAGTTAGTGTTAGCAGCAACAAAGAAACAAAACTTAAATCGATGTGCAAATATGCAAATGTGCAGATGTGCGAATGATGTTTTATTCAATTTATTGTTAACAATGGATATTTATAAAAGTTGGGGCATTTGCACATTTGTAAACTGCACATCTGCACATCAAATTTAATACGCCCACTTCAGGAAGACGGATCCCCAGGTAAACCCGCCGCCAAAGGCAGCCAGGATCAGGTTATCACCCTTCTTGAACTTGCTTTCCCACTCCCACAAGCACAATGGAATTGTGCCGTTGGTGGTGTTACCGTAACGCTCTATGTTGATGATCACCTTATCAGCGCTGACACCGGTACGATTGGCCGTAGCGTCGATGATGCGTTTATTGGCCTGATGCGGTACCAACCACGCGATGTCTTCCGATTGCAGGTCATTGCGCTCCATTACTTCAGCAGCTACATCGGCCATATTGGTTACGGCGAATTTGAAAACCGCCTGGCCCTCCTGGTAAGCGAAATGCTCATGAGCGTCTACTGTTTCGTGCGTAGCAGGTTTCATAGAGCCACCTGCCTTCATGTGCAGGAATGCACGGCCTGCTCCATCACTTTTCAACACGGAGTCAATAACGCCATAGCCATCTTCATTCGGTTCGAGCAAAACTGCGCCGCAGCCATCGCCAAAAATGATACAGGTAGCCCGGTCCTTGTAATTGACGATCGACGACATTTTATCGCCGCCAACAACCAGCACCTTCTTGTGCTTGCCGCTTTCAATAAATTGAGCGCCTGTCGATAAACCAAAAATAAATCCCGAGCAGGCCGCCTGCAGGTCGAATCCCCAGGCATTTTTGGCGCCTATTTTATCAGCCAGAATATTGGCCGTGGCCGGGAAAGGCATATCAGGCGTAGTGGTACAAAAAATAATCAGTTCTATTTCTTCGGCGCTGATGCCTCTTTTTTTGAGCAGCCCTTCAACGGCCGGTACAGCCATATCCGAGGTGCCAAGACCTTCGCCTTTGAGTATCCGCCGCTCTTTTATTCCTGTCCGGGTAGTGATCCACTCGTCGTTGGTCTCTACCATGGTTTCAAGTTCCTGGTTTGTCAATATATAATCGGGAACGTAACCGTTAACGGCAGTAATTGCAGCATGAATTTTATTCATCTATCAGGGGTAGTGTTATTGGAATGCTTGTTTGATCTTGCCGACCAGGTCTGCCTGGACCATATCTCTCGACAGGAGCACCATATTTTTGATCGCCTCAGGGCTCGATATACCGTGTCCAACCACAACTGAGGCATTGATACCCAATATCGGGCTGCCGCCGTATTGCTCATAGTTGAAACGGTCAAAAAACTCGTCCTTGAGACCCTTTTTTAGCGAGATCACATAAAATGATTCCGCCATTTTAAGGACCACGTTGCCGGTAAACCCATCGGTCACATATACATCGGCATGGTCGCCGAAAAAGTCGCGCCCTTCTATATTGCCAATAAAGTTAAATCGCTTGTTTTCTTTCAGCAGCGGGTAAGCCGCCAGGCACAGGGCATTGCCTTTTTCTTCTTCCTCACCAATGTTCACCAAACCTACTTTGGGGTTTTTCATGCCGTAAACCGACTCCGCAAACAAGCTGCCCAGCAGGGCAAATTGTTCCAGGTACTCGGGCTTGCAATCGGCGCTGGCGCCAACGTCAACTAAAATGCCAAAGCCGCCCTTTAATTTGGGGACGTTGGTCGACATGGCCGGGCGGATAACACCAGGAATAGTTTTTACGCTGAATACCGAACCCACCAGCATAGCGCCAGTATTGCCCGCAGACGAAAAAGCGTCGATCTTACCCTCTTTCAACAGGTTAAATCCGACGCTGATACTCGAATCCGGTTTTTTGACGATCGCCTTGGTAGGATGGTCGTGCATGTCGATCACCTCGGTTGTGTGCACAAACTCAAAGTGACCGGGGTCATAGTTATTTTCGCGAAGAATGGATTCGCCTATCTGCCGATCGCCGATAAGCACTAATTTCTGGCTTTCAGGAAGTACTTTATGAACCTCTATGGCTCCTAAAACAGCTGCCTTCGGGGCGTAGTCACCGCCCATAATATCCAGTCCAATCTTCATTGCAGAAAATTAAACTTAGGCCGTTGCAGTGTTTTCTATCAGGAGCTTTCCGTTATAGTAAACGTTGCCGTCAACAGTATAAGCTCTGTGTGGCAGGTGTACTGCGCCGGTAGTTTTGCAAGTGGTTAAAGTAGGAGCATCAGCTTTATAGTGCGTTCTGCGTTTTGCTGTTCTCGATTTTGAAAATTTCCGTTTTGGATGTGGCATAAATCCTAAAAATTAATCATTTAATATTTTTCAGAGCGTCCCACCTTGGGTCCGATCCCTTTTGATCGTTATCATCAGGCTCAAGCGCCTTCAGCCGATCCAGCATCTCCTTATCGCAATAAGGAGTATTGCCCTTGTCGCTGCAAACCGAAACAAACGGCACTGCAACATTCACGTATTCATAAATCAGCCCCGACACATTGATCTCGTGATCGTTTTTAGTCAGGGTGATGATCTCTTCATCTTCGTCAACATCTTCTTCGGCAAATTTAGCTATCTGCTGTTCGTGAATAGCCACCTGAAACGGATATTCAGCCAGGCAGGTATCGCAGGTCATGTTGATATTGCCTTTGATGTCGAAGTTCAGGATCAGCATTGTCTCTTGCTTTTCCAGTTCCACTTTACACACCAGGTCGGCTTTTTTAACCAGCGAATACTCAAATTCGTCGAAGAACGCGTTGCCAATCACATACTCAAAGTCGTGTTTCCCAAGCTTTAACCCGGTGAACGGTATCGAATATGTTTTGAGCGATTTCAATGAGCGATAATTAGCCCGCAAATGTAGATAAAAATTGGGAATGTGGAAAAAATATTTGAATTATGGTCGGCGCGAGGCGCAGGGCGGGTGGCGATGCGGAGAACATTACGCTTATCAATACAAACGCTCAACAATCCTATTAACTTTGTGTTAGCACGATATGACCAGGCAACAAAAACAAATAGCTATCGCAGCAGCCGCAATGGCAGGCGCAGGTTTGGGACTTTTGGTCGTGGGCATGAATTCCTGTGTGAGCATACCCAAAAAGGCCAGGGCAGTAACGCCTTTTGACCCCGACCGGTATATGGGTAAATGGTATGAGATAGCCCGAATGGATTTTAGGTTTGAGCGCGGCTTATCGAAAGTAACCGCTCTGTATGCTAAAAAAGATGAGAAATCTATATGGGTCATTAACCGGGGTTACGACGAAAAAAAGAAAAAATGGAAACAAAGCGTAGGTCGCGCACATGCAATTGTACCGGACACAGGCAGGCTGAAAGTTTCGTTCTTTGGACCTTTCTTTGCAGGATATAACGTGATAGCCATCGATCCTAATTATCAATATGCATTGGTCGCCGGTAATGATCTTGATTACTTGTGGCTGCTATCGCGAAATAAAACCATGCCCGATGACGTGATGCATCGTTACCTCGAAATTGCACAAAGAGCCGGCTATGATACAGGTAAGCTGGTATGGACGAGACAATAGCGTTTTTGAAGAGATGAAAGCTTCAATACTTTATGATGAAGTAAATCCGGACGAAGTAGAATCCGGCGCTGATCGGCCTCGAAAAACATTATCTCAGTCAAAATGTTGGTCATCAACAACAATGCGAAATATATGGCGCAACCTGGACGCGAGCGGAGAACCACTTATATTCAGAAAGTATGGCAAACAGTCGGCATTGTTGCACTGCTTGTTTCGGCTATTCTGATTGCCCGTGTTGCTTTTAGCGTTATTTTGATGATACTCGCAGGTTCGCTGATAGCCACTTACTTTCATGGCCTGGCCGATCTAATCCAGCGGCGCACCAAATGGAAACGAAGACCGGCGATGCTTTGCGGCGTTTTGACAACATTCATCATCGCCGTGACCCTGATTTGGTTTATGGGCACAAAGATTGAGCAGCAGGTTAAGCAGCTAAGCGAAACACTTCCTGGTACAGTGCAGCACTTGAAAGCTTCGCTGGCGAAAAGCGATCTGGGACAAAAAATTTTAGACGCTACCGGCAACGATGATGACGGGCAAAAAATGCTGAATACAGCCCGGTCATTTTTCACAACAACTTTCGGCGTGTTGGGCGATATCTATATCATTTTGTTTCTTGGTATTTTTTTTACAGTCAATCCTTCACTTTACAAAGATGGCGTGATGATGCTGGTGCCCCCGTCGAGAAAGGAGCTGGGCAGCCATATTTTGAACCGCATTAGTTCGTCATTAAAAGGTTGGTTAAAAGGTATGATGGTGTCTATGGTATTAGTGACCGTCATGATAACGCTAGGATTAACCATTATCGGCATTCCGGCTGCAATGGTATTAGGTTTATTGACGGGTTTGCTTGAGATTGTGCCAACTTTAGGCTCAACGATAGCAATGGTGCCCGGCGTCCTGCTCGGATTGACGGTTAGTGTCAATACGGCGATTTTTGTTGCCGTTGTTTATATCATATCGCAAACAATAACGGCCAACATTGTTAACCCGCTTGTTCAAAAAAAGATGACCAATCTGCCACCTGCGCTCATCTTGATCAGTCAGCTGATAATGGCTGCGGTTTCAGGCGTCATGGGTATTATCATGGCGGTCCCGTTGCTGGCCATCGTTGTTATTCTTGCTGACGAACTTTACGTAAAAAAGATTAACCACGAACCGATAGAAGAAGGAAAGCCGGTTACAGCAAAGGGTATGGCTGCGGGTGACTGACGGCATCTGCGACGCCGCAAGCTAGTCCATGCCGGACCCATAAATGTCATTCTAAATATTCCTCTTAATCCTAATGGCTAACCTCGCCCAATATAGTGGCAAAGTTCAACCGGTGCAAGGCTGTACAATAAAAGCCTCTCGGGCATTCGCGCCAGAGGCTTTTAATTTACTGTGTATCAGTATGGCGTTGTTGAGTTCACTGGTTAGCCATCCATGTATTATCATTCTCGTTAGCATCCATAAATATGCCTCCGTCGAGCGTGATGGATTTTACGGTTTTGCTGGTTTTGATGGCCACGGATATGTTCTTTTGATCGTGCTCCCAAACTGCCGGCGTTTGGTGGAATTTTTCGGATGTTCCGTCATCGTAGGTCGCTACTACATCAAACGGAACGGCAAAGCCGCCGATGTTTTTGATGGAAAGAGTATAGCCGCTGGTGATTTTATCGCCTTTTACCAGGTCAAGATCGATGTAGCTCGGGGTAAAGAACCAGTTGTAGAAGAACCAATTGAGGTTTTTGCCTGAACCTGTTATCATGGAATTGAAATAATCCCACGGAATAGGGTGCTTGCCGTGCCAGTTATCCATGTAATTGTGCAAAGCTTTTTTGAACAGTTTGTCGCCAAGCAGGTCCTTCAGGGCCAGGTAGCTTAAGGATGGTTTGCCGTAAGCATTATTGCCCGCGCCAAAAGTAACATCGGGACTTGGCGTAATAATGGGGTTCTCTTTCTCGTGCGGCCCGTGTATCCAGCGGTTAACGCGGAACGATTTGTAAAAGTCATCAGCAGATTTTTGTCCTTTTTCGGAAAGACCGATCAAGTATTCAAAGGTTGTGGCCCAGCCTTCGTCCATAAAAGCGTAACGGCTTTCGTTGGTGCCCATATAAAATGGGAAATAGGTATGCGCCTGCTCGTGGTCCTGCACCAACTCGGCAAAAGTTAAGTTGGGCGAGTGGCTGTCATTGATCATCATCGGGTATTCCATGTCGGCAAAGCCCTGAAATGCGTTCGATTTAGAGTAAGGGTAAGGAACCCCCGGCCAGTTATTGGAGAACCATGCCAGCGAATACCGGCCAAATTGCACGGAATGATGAAAATCCTGCGCCGAATCAGCAAAGGCCGCCTGCATGCTGGTACGGCGCCCGGTTTTATTGTCCACGATAACGCTTGCCGCATCCCAGTCGTAATGGTCGCTGATGCCAATCGCCATATCGGATACATTCGTGGCTGCCCATTTCCAGGTGTTAATAGCGTTTTGTTGCGTGACTTGTTTTGCGGCCAGTTCTTTTACAGTTGCAACATGTATGGTAGAGTCGCTGGTGAACGATGCTTCCAGGCGTTTGGCATATTCGGGCTGGAGCACCTCAGATGGGTTTTGCAGTGTGCCTGTTGCCCATACGATGAAATTTTTGGGCACGGTTACGTCCAGCGTATAATTATTGAAATCGTTATAAAACTCAAGTGAGCCCGTATGCGGCTGTGTGTCCCATCCTTTATAATCGTCGTAAACCGATACCCTCGGATAGAAATAAGCGATATAAAAACTGGTGGAATCGATCACCCCCTCGCGCCCGCGCCTTTTGGATAGATTATAATGCCAGCTGACATTGAGCTTTAGCGAATCGTGTGGCATTAGCGGTTTAGCCAGGTTGACCATATAGTTGGTGGTGATTGCTTCACTGTTATCCCAGCCCGCTTTAGCGCCGTTGATCATAAGCTCATCAACCTTGATCCCGGCAGCAGTGTCAGCGGCTCCGCCACGTCCGGCGGTTTGGTGCACATTCTCTATTAACTTCATGTTGAGACTTTTCAGCGCGTCAGGACTATTATTAACGTAGATGATCTGTTCGGTTCCCCTGATTAGATTATTGGGCGGCGCTACCGTTATCGCAATATGATAAAGCGCATGATTTTGCCAGTAGTTTTTTCCGGGTTTGCCGCTCATGGAGCGTGTGCCGTTATCATAAGCCTTTTGTATTTCGGGAGGCATGGTGAGGGTTTGCGCATCGGCCTGCGATAGCGCCAGGCACACAATAGCGGAGCAAATGAATGATTTTAACATAGTCAGTTTTATTGAGAATCAGCAAACTTATCAAAAAGTTGGGTACATCGCTCTTTCAGCGGAGCGATCGGTTAAAGGTGTTAAAGTTTTTACAATGTGGAGGGCTATTTAAGGCTAGCCGGTCATCCGGCCCGTCCTACGCTTTGTTTCCATTTCTTCCTTTTATCATCATAACCCCGGTTGCCGGCAACCACCTCGACTACCTGTGGCTGCTCTCGCGCGATATAACCATGCCCAGCTACATCATGCACCGCTATATCGAGATTGCTGAAAGGATTGGGTATGATACGGGAAAGTTGGTGTGGACGAGGCAGTAAAAGCGCTATTTATAATTACGATTTCATCGCTTTTATCACAGCTTCCGATTTCGAGTTAACGTGCAATTTTTCGTAAATGTTCCTGATATGGAACCTAACGGTATCAATGCTTATATTTCTGGCTGCGGCAATCATTTTGTAGCTCATTCCTTCAACCAGCGATTCCAAAATTTCGTGTTCGCGGTTGGAGAGATCGGCGAACTCCTTTACGGTTACAACAGATTGCTTCCGGAACTTTTCCAGCACTTTTTGTGCGATAACCGGCGTCATGGGTGCGCCGCCTTCATAAACTTCTACAATAGATTTGAGCAATGTTGCCGGAGGGGTATTTTTCAATAAGTATCCTGAGGCGCCGTTGCATATAGATGCAAAGATTTTGTCCTCATCTTCTACCACTGTTTGCATGATCACCTTTACCTGGGGAAACTTGTCGTGAATCGTCAAAACCCCTTCTATGCCTGTTTTGCCAGGCATTTTTATATCCATCAATACCACATCCGGGCGTACCCGGTTAATATTAAAAATAAGATCATCGCAATTGGCAAACGCCCCGGTACAGCACATTCCGGTTGTGCCGTTAACCAACTGGAACAGGCTTTCCCTCAACAGCAGGTTGTCTTCAAATATGGCCACACGTATATCCATCCTTATTCATTTTTAAATTCCAGCTCTATCGTGGTGCCTTTACCTTGAACCGATTTGATACTAAATCTTGCTTTCATCAATTCGGCACGGTACCGCATATTATTCAGCCCATTGCCCATGGTAATTCTATGTGGCTCAAAACCGTCACCATCATCTCTGATGGTCATTTTCAAACTATTCTGTTTATCCTGGATAAAAACAAATGCATTTGCTGCCCGGGAGTATTTAGCGCTATTATTTACCGCCTCCTTGAAAATGAGGTAGAAGTTTTCCCGCTTATCCATTTTCAGTTTGGACTGAATAAGACTTTTATCAACATCAAACTGTAAAGCAATATCTTTTGCCGATAAAATCTCGGCAGCAAATGCCTTCATACGCTTGATAATGTTTTCAAAATTGTCATTCTTTGGATTGATCGTCCATACCATGTCGTTTACTGAGTCGATCATATTGCGGGAGCTGTTCCCGATTTTTTCCAGCAAGCTGTTGGCAAGCGGCGACTGCCCCTTTATCTCCTGGTGAACCAATTCGCTCATAATAGAAATACTGCTCAGCGTGGCCCCCAAATCATCGTGGAGGTCGCTTGCAATCTTATTTCTGATACGTTTAATGTCTCTTGTTTTCTGCATCCGGTTATACCAGATAGCATACAAGATCATTACTGCGCACAATACGTAAAGCGCTTTAAACCACCAGGTTTGCCAGAAGGGCGGCGAGATAGTTATTTTTAAAGAAGTAACTGCCGGGTTCCAAATTCCATCATTGTTGCTTCCTTTAACCATAAATGTATATTGGCCCGGATCAAGGTTAGTATAATTGGCGAAATGTCTTGCCGCATCGGTAAATGTCCACCTTTTATCCAGTCCGTCGAGCCGGTATGCGTATTTGTTTTTTTCAGAATGGAAATAATTTAGGGCCGAAAACGTAAATGAAACAGCGTTTTGGTCATAATTTAGCTTTATCGCCTTTGTATCCTCGATTTGTGATAGCAAGATGTTTGAGCCGTCGGCATATTTTATGCGATGGTTGAAAATATCCAACCCTGTAATGTAAACGGGAGGAATAAATAGATTATCTTTTAATTCATCCGGATTGAAATAAAAGAAGCCTTTGTTCCTGGTTCCAAAATACATCGTTCCGTCAAGACCATTATATGCAGTGCAATAATACATTTGATTTGATGGAAGCCCGTCGCTTACATCATAGTTTCGGAATTGAATTTTACAATCGGGAGAAAAAGGATTATCAGGCGGAGCAAAGCAACTTATTCCGTTCATTGTTCCCAGCCAAAGGTTGCCCTTGTTGTCGGCAGTTATGCTGATAACACCATCATTGCAAAGGCCGTCATCGCTAGTGAAGGCTCTGAATTTTTTTGTCACCGGATCGAACGCATTTAAACCGCCTCCATCGGTACATAGCCAAATTATTCCGTTTTTTGATTCATAATAATCATAAACAAAATCGTTGCTTACAGAAGCTGGATTGCCGGCGTTATGCCGATAAATCTTGAATGTTTTTTTATCAGGGTTAAAAATCACAAACCCTCCGCCCCAGCTGCCTATGTAGATGTCGCCATTCGAGCTTTGAATCAAATTGCCGACGGGAAAAGGACTTGCGGTGTGGCCGTCCTCAATTTTTATAGAATGAAATTTACCTGAAGCAGGCTCAAAAGACTCAAACCCACCTGTAAAGGCAGTTATCCAATACCGGCCTTTCGTATCTTGTATTATTCCATTGCATCTGGCGTCGTTCAAAGAATTGGGATCTCCGTCACGATGCCTGTACCAACGACGCTTCTTCGTTGCCGGATCATATGAAAGTAAACCGCCCCATGAGCATAACCAGATAACACCCTGCCTGTCTTCATAGATGTATACTACATGATCGGTTTCTTTTATATTTCCGCCAACTTCAAAAGGTTTTGTTTGGCCGTTTTTTTTGTTAAATATGGTTACACCTTTGTCGGTGCCAAAAAGCAACTGACCATTGCTGGTTTGAAAAGTACAAATTGCTATGTTGGATGCAAGCGAGTTTGCATTACTTGCATCATGATTTACAATATGGATTTTTTTTTGAAAAGGGCTAAAGAGATAAATTCCATCTTGTTGGGTAGCAATCCAAATATTTCCGTTTTTATCTTCAAATAACTGCCGCACAAAATAGCCATCAGCGTTAGTGAATGAAGGAACAGGGTAAAATTTTCTGTTGAGCGAATCATAAAATTCTAATTTATTGTCACTTGTAATGATCCACAAGCGGCCGCCGGAGCGAGCCTCCAGCACAAAGTGTGCACCTCTACTACTTAAGGTATAGGGATTGCCGGCAAGGTGAACAAAGTGGGCAATCTTTTTGGTATGAACGTTATAACGGTATAATCCATCTTTATCGGAACCAATCCATAAATTTCCATTTCTTCCAATATTTAGCACATAATTCAGCGGGTTAAGCTTTTGATCAGGTGGAAGTTTTAAGGAATCTCCTGTAATATGTTCAATCATTCTATTTTTATAGGGATCAAAATAATCTATTTGATATTGATTATTTTCTTTACTCAATAACCAAAAGTTTCCGGTGCTGTCCTTTTCAATTTGGATGATGTTTTTACAACTGATAGCGGTTTTGCCCTTTTTAAGGGAAGAAAATAAATGAACCTTCCTGGTCTTGGGATCATATGAGTTTAAACCGTTTTCGCCGGCTAGCCAAAGTGTACCCAGCGAATCGGACGCGATAGCGTGGTATGGGTCATTGGAAACCGAATTAAATGGATCCTGGCGGCCTCTATAAAGCACGAATTTTTCTGTCGCCGGGTTAAAGCTATATAGTTCCCTAAAGTCATAGCAACTCATCCAGATCAATCCGTTTTTATGATCTATAGCTGCATTGAACCAGCCCGGCGCGAACGAATTTGGATCTTTTGCGTTATAGTCATAGAATTTAAAATCGTAACCATCATACCGATTTAGTCCATTAGAGGTGACGAACCACATAAATCCTTTGCTGTCTTGTATGATTTTGGTAACAACATTACTGGCAAGCCCTTGCTCCATTGTAACATGCACCATTCTGAGATCTTTGAGGATGCTATTGCCCTGCGCTTTGGCTTCATAAAAGTGCAAAACCAAAAGCCAAACCGAAATGAAATAACAACAACAGCGCATGGGTTTCAATTCATGATACAAGTTAGAACAAATTATGCTGTCGTTCATTCCTATCATAGCTACATAAACATGCAGGTTATTGATTTTCAGCCAATTGGCGCTATATACGCATTATTCTATTAACCGTCATCGTGGCTATTGCCGTTATTACAACATTCTTATGCAGGTAAATGCCTGAATCATAGGTCGGTCAAAAGGCATCCTGCATATTTATGCTGTTGATTAGGTCCCGTACCTGTAAGACCTTTAGTCTATTGAATTTAACCTAAAAAACATCAAGATGAAAGCAAAATCAAAAAAAACAGCGGGCATCATGAGTATCGCAGAAAACCCCTGGCGCAAAGACAGCAAAAACAGGTACGGTACCTTAAAACGTTATTCTAATTTTATATCCAGGAGGAATGTTTCCATTTGTATACTATTATTTCTTGCCTTATTAACAGGTTTTTTTTCCTGCAGAAAAGACGGCTTGACACTGGAGTCCTCTTTCGGTCTGAACAATGCTAAACTTTATCCGTCAGACGTAATAAATAAGTGGATCGGAATGCAATTGCGCCTGATGAAGAATGCCACAGGCATTCCGAATGTTGCATTTTCCCGATACTATGCGTATTCGGGTGTGGCAGCTTATGAAGCATTAACCCCTGGTTTGCCCAGAAATGAAGCGTTGACCGCGAAGTGGAACGGGCTAACAGGACTACCGGAGCCTGATAGAGGGAGATTCTATTATTGGCCGGCAAGCGTTAACACAGCTTTAGCAGCCATGAACCGGGATATATTTACCGCCGCCAGCACTGCGGACAAAGCAGCCATCGACTCGCTGGAGGCAGCTTTAAACAACTCTTTCCTTACCACTCATAGTGCTGACATTGTAAGCCGCTCCAATCTGTTCGGCGGGGCTGTCGCCAGCGCCGTTTTTAACTGGTCGGAAACAGATAACTATAAAAATGCGGGAGCCCCTTACACCCCGCCCACAGGTTTAGGCTTATGGGTGCCTACGCCCCCGGCCCTGGCTAAGGCCAGCACTCCCTTTTGGGGCAATAACAGACCGATAGTGGCAGGCAGCATTGATAACACACAGCCGGGTGCGCCCACTCCTTATTCCGAAGATCCATCATCGCCATTCTTTCAAATGGTAAAACAGGTTTACGATGCCTCCCAAACGCTTACAACAGATCAAACGAACATGGCTCTGTTCTGGAGGGATATTCCGGGTTACAGTTCGCCCGGCCATTGGTTAAGTATTTTAGAGCAGGTCTTGCAAAACGGTAACACATCGATAGCTAAAGCAGCATTAGCGTATGCGGTTACGGGAACGTGCTTAAGCGATGCTTGTATAAGCTGCTGGCAAACAAAGTACCACTATAACCTCGTACGTCCTATTACTTATATAAGGAATGTGATGGGCTATACAACCTGGAATCCGGTTTTGACAACCCCGGCTCACCCGGAATATTCCTCCGCCCATGCCGTGCTATCGGCGGCTACAGCCGATGCATTTACTGCAATTTTTGGCAAAATTGAAAGCTTTACCGATCATACTTATGATTACCTGGGTTTCCCGGCAAGGACATTCACCTCTTTTAAAGCGATCGGTGAAGACGCAGGTAACTCCAGGTTATATGCAGGCATACACTATCAGCCCTCTATCGATACGGGTTTGATGCAGGGAAGAAAGGTAACGCGGAATATCTTAAGAACGCTGGAAATGCACTAAAGCTTTCTCATTTAATTATTGACTAATGCTGCCTTTGTTAACGAAAAGACGGCATTAGTTTTATCATTTTAATCACACAGAATGTTCACGAAAACCGGGGGTTTTGCATCGATTTTGGAGATTTGTAATTTTCAACCAATTGATAATTAGCTA
>Ga0068856_100002445_pt1 | contig 19103 bp, 16 predicted proteins | sample KBSCornC62_FD_66595 | JGI IMG/M metagenome (GOLD analysis project Ga0068856, IMG submission 66595) | Corn rhizosphere microbial communities from Kellogg Biological Station, Michigan, USA - KBS Corn C6-2 | ecosystem: Host-associated > Plants > Roots > Rhizosphere > Soil ...
CCGCTACCGGATCTTCAACGCCGACGGCGGCGAGGTCGAGCAGTGCGGCAACGGCGCGCGCTGCTTCGTCGTCTACGTACGCGAGCACGGTCTTACGATGAAGCGCGAGATCCGCGTCGAGACGGCCGGCGGCCCGATCGTCCCGCTCGTCGAGGACGACGGCGAGGTGAGCGTCGACATGGGCGTGCCGCGATTTGCGCCGGCCGACATTCCGTTCGTCGACGGCACCGGCGCGATCGTCGAGCCGCTCGACGTCGACGGCGCCATCGTCGAGATCTCGGCGCTATCGATGGGCAATCCGCACGCCGTGCAACGGGTGCACGACGTCGACACCGCCCCGGTGACGACACAGGGTCCGCTCATCGAACGTCATCCGCGATTTCCCGCGCGGGTCAACGCCGGATACATGCAGATCGTCGATCGCGCTACCATTCGGCTGCGCGTTTTCGAGCGCGGTACCGGCGAGACGCTTGCATGCGGAACCGGCGCGTGTGCGGCGGTCGTCGCCGGACGGCGCCTCGGATTGCTGGACGAAAGCGTCCGCGTGCACACGCGCGGCGGCGCGCTCACGATCTGCTGGGCGGGCGAGGGGAGCGAGGTCGTGATGAAAGGCCCGGCACGCACCGTCTTCGAAGGCGAGTGGCGCGGCTAACGAACCGAGGGATTCGCAAACTCGATGGATGCAAGCGCGGTCGCGGAATACCTGAAACAGAATCCCACCTTCTTCGAGGACTATGCCGACGTCGTCGCCCAGATCTTCGTGCCGCATCCGCACGGCGGCCACGCGATTCCCATCGCCGAGCGGCAGATGCTTGCGCTCCGCGACAAGGTCTACGACCTCGAGCAGAAGCTCCGCGAGCTCGTGCGTCACGGCACCGAGAACGACCTGATCGGCGAGAAGCTGCACCGCTCGACGCTCGCGCTCTTCGCGGCGCCGGATCTCGAAACGACACTTGCCGTGCTGTCGCACAGCTTGCGCGAGGACTTCGCGGTCCCGCAGGTCGCGATGCACCTGTGGCCTGACGAACCGATCGACGCGAATCTTCCCGAGCTTGCGGAAACGCCGCAGGAGACGCGCGACTACGCCGATCGACTGCGCGCACCCTGGTGTGGCGCCGATGCGGCGCCGAAGACGCGCGAATGGTTCGCGAGCGAGAGCGAGCCGCGCTCGTTCGCCTATCTGCCGCTTCGAACCGACAAAACGTTCGGCCTGCTCGCGCTCGCGAGCGACGATGCCCGCCGTTTCCATCCGGACATGGGCACTGTCTACCTGTTGCGCCTCGCCGAGCTCGCGAGCGTCGCGATCGCGCGGTTCTTTCGCGCGAGCGACCGGTGAAATGACGAGGCCGCCGTCGCCCGTCGCGCGAATCGACCGGCGGCATTCGGCGCTTCTCGACGCGTTCGCGCTTTCGCTTGCGTCGCGTCCTCCTCACACGCGCGCTGCCTACCTGCGGGACGTTGCGCAGCTTCTCGCCATGGCCGGCGAGACGCCACCGCAAAAGCTCACGCGGCCGGCGCTGATGCGCTTCGTCGCGACGCTGCACGGACGCGGATTGTCGGGACGAAGCCTCGCGCGCATGCTGTCGGCGTGGCGCGCGTTCTATCGCGATCTGATCGAGCGCGACCGGTCGCTCGGCGACGATCCGTGCGCCGGCATCAAGCCGCCGAAGTCGCCGAAGCGGCTGCCCTCCGCGCTGTCGCCCGACGAAGCGGCGCGACTCGTCGAGATCGACGGCGACGACCTGCTGTCGCTGCGCGATCGTGCGATGTTCGAGCTCGCCTATTCTTCGGGATTGCGTCTGTCCGAGCTGGCCGGCGTCGACGTCGAGGCCTGCGATGTCGGCAACGGCGAGGTGCGCGTGCTCGGCAAGGGCGGCAAGGAGCGCATCGTGCCGATCGGCAAGGCGGCCCGCGCCGCGATCCTGCGCTGGCTTCCGGTGCGAAACGGCCACGCGGCAAGTGGCGAGCGCGCGCTATTCATCGGGCGCCATGGAAAGCGGCTGTCGCCGCGCGCGATCGAAGAACGGCTCGCGCGCTGGGCGCAACGGCAGGGACTGTCGCGCCACGTGCACCCGCACATGCTGCGCCACTCGTTCGCATCGCACCTGCTGCAATCGTCCGGCGACCTTCGCGCCGTGCAGGAGATGCTCGGGCACGCGTCGATCGCGAGCACGCAGGTCTACACGCATCTCGATTTCCAGGCGCTCGCGAAGGTGTACGACGCGGCGCACCCCAGGGCCAAGCGCAAGTAGCGTCAGGCGGCGCGGCGCACCGCACGGCGCGTCGTCGCGGGCAGCGCATCGACGACGTCGAAGAATGCGGCGACGACGCGCGCGTCGCGACGCTCGACGAGGCACGCGACGTGCGCATGCGTCTGCACGTCGGCGTCCTGGATCGCCACAGTGCAAAGCCGCGGGTCCGAAACGAACTCGATCTCGGATACGGCCGCGATGCCGAGGCCGCGGATCACCGCCTCGCGCACCGCCTCGCGGCTGCCGATCTCCATCGCGATCGGCGGCGACACGCCGGCCCGGCGCAGCGCGTCGTCGAGCGCCTTGCGCGTCGTCGAGCCCGGCTCGCGCACGATCATCGGCTCCTGCGCGAGGTCGGCGAGCCTGATCGCGCGCCGGCGCGCAAAGCGGTGTCGCTTGGGAACGAAGATCACGACCCGGTGCGAGCGGAACGGAACGAAGTGCAGCCGCGGATCGTGCGCGTACTGCGCGAGCACCGCGACGTCGGTCGAGCGGTCCAGCAGAGCCGCGACAACCTGCTCGGAATTGCCGAGAGTGACGGCGAGCTCGATCGCCGGATGCCGTGCCCGGAACGCGGCGAGCATCTCCATCACGTGGTAGGGCCCGACGGCGCCGACGCGTAGCCGTCCGGCGCGAAGCTCGCCGGTGTTGCGCAGAAGCGCGAGCGCCTCTTCCTCGTGCTCGAAGATGCGCTCGGCGATGCCGAACAGTGCTTCACCGGCGGCGGTCAGCGTGACGTGGCGGCCGCTCCGCACGAAGAGCTCGATCCCGTAGGTCTCCTCGAGCGCGCGCACCTGCGCGGTGACGGTGGGCTGGCTCACGTGGAGCGCGCGCGCGCCGGCGGTGAAACCGCCGTGGCGTGCGACCGCGAAGAACGAGCGAAGGTGGGCGAGACGCATAGACTTCTTCTATGAGTCTGCCGCAATTTTTGTATTGGATCAATGCGCACGAGGTCCCGATACTCCGCCCACTCGCCTTGGGCGAGGCCTCGATGGCGTGGACCTATCACAATCCCGTTGCCGTGACGTTCGGCAACGGCTCGCTCGAGCGGCTCGGCGCGACCCTTTCGCGCCGCCGCGCGGTCCTCGTCGCGTTCCCGGAGGCCGCCGCCCTCGGTTATCTCGACGCCGTGCGGCGCACGCTCGGCGCTGCGCTCGCGGGCGTCGTCGACGACATCGAGCCCAATCCGGACGTCGTTCACCTGCGCGAACTGCATACGCGCTTCTGGCGCGACTTCGAATCGGTCGACGCGATCGTCGCGCTCGGAGGCGGCAGCACGCTCGACACGGCGAAAGTGCTCGCAGTGACGCCGCCCGCCGGCGACTTCGATGCGCTCGTTGCGAAGCTCGCGGCCGCCGAGACGTTCGTGCCGGCACGCACGAAAGCGTTGATCGCGGTACCGACGACCGCGGGCACCGGCAGCGAAGTCACGCCGTGGGCGACCGTCTGGGACCGCGCAACGGCGCGCAAGCATTCGCTGCACCTGCGCGAGACGTGGCCGGAGGCAGCGATCGTCGATCCGCGCCTGACGGCGAGCGCGCCGCGATCGATCACGCTCCAGTCGGGCCTCGACGCGCTGTCGCACGCGCTCGAAGCGATCTGGAACGTCAACGCGAACGACGTCTCCGACACGCTCGCCGTCAGCGCCGCGCGGCGCATGCAGCGGACCTTGCCGGCGCTCGTCGACCAACTCGGCGACGTGTCGCTGCGCGAGCAGGCCGCGCTTGCCGCGCTCGAGGCAGGGCTCGCGTTCTCGAATACGCGCACGGCGCTCGCGCATTCGATCTCGTACGAGATGACGCTCCGGCACGGGCTGCCGCACGGCATCGCCTGCTCGTTCACGCTGCCCCTCGTGCTCGAGCGGGCGCTCGGGAAGCGGCCGGACCGCGACGCGGTGCTCGCGCGCGTGTTCGACGTGCCGCTCGCGCGCGCGCCGGCGCATCTCGCGTCGTGGCTCGAATCGCTCGGCGTGAGCACGGCCTTCGAGAGCTACGGCGTCACGGCCGACGAGTCGCGCACGATGGTCGACACCGCGCTTCGCGGCGCGCGCGGGCGCAATTTCATCGGAGCGACGGCCGGCTGACCGCAGCCGGCGCGATCGCGCCGGGTACTCAAGGAGGGAAACGATGGATGCAGGAACGCTAGGCAGGTCCGCAATGCCCGCCGCCGAGCCGGTCACGGACGAGCGCAGCCGGAAGCTCGTCACGCTGGCGAGCCTGATCGGCACGACGGTCGAGTGGTACGACTTCTTCATCTACGGAACGATCACCGGCCTCGTGTTCAACAAGCAGTTCTTCCCGAGCGACGACGTGTTCGTCTCGACGGCGCTTGCGTACACCGTGTACGCGGTCGGATTCGTGACGCGCCCGGTCGGCGGCATCCTGTTCGGCCACTTCGGCGACCGGATCGGGCGCAAGCCGCTGCTCGTGCTGACGCTTTTGATCATGGGCATCTCGACGTTCCTGATCGGGCTGATCCCGAACTACGCGGCGATCGGTGTCGCGGCGCCGCTGCTGTTGCTGCTGTTGCGGCTGCTGCAGGGCATCGGCCTCGGTGGCGAATGGGGCGGCGCGGTGCTGATGTCGTTCGAGTACGCGCCCCGCGAGAGGCGCGGCTTCTACGCGTGCTTCCCGCAGGTCGGGCTTGCGATCGGACTCTGCCTCGCGACCGGCGTCGTCGCGCTGTTGTCGTGGCTTTTGCCCGACACGGCGTTCCAGGCGTGGGGATGGCGGGTCGCGTTCCTGCTGTCGATCGTGCTCGTGGTCGTCGGTATCTTCGTGCGCCTGCGCATTCTCGAGACGCCGGAATTCTCGCGGGTGCGCGAGGCGCACAAGATCGTGCCGGTGCCCATCGGCGAGGTGATCCGCGACTACAAGAAGAACGTGCTGCTCGGCTGGGGCGCGCGCTGGATCGACGGCGTCGTGTTCAACATCTACGCGGTGTTTACGATCGCGTATCTCGTCACGATCCTCAAATACGACAAGACGTCGATCCTCGTGTCGATCTCGCTTGCTGCATTCGTGCTGATCTTCACGATCCCGGTCGCCTCGAAATGGTCGGATCGTATCGGCCGGCGCAAGGTCTACGGCTGGGGTGCCTTCGCCTGCGGCGTCGTCGCGTTCCCGATGATGTACGCGATGCACTACTCGGGCAGCGCGCTCGTCGCCGGCCTCGCGATCATCCTGGCGCTCGGCGTCATCTATGCGCCGGTCTACGGTCCCGAGTCGGCGCTTTTCTGCGAGCTCTTCGACACCCGCGTCCGTTACACCGGCATCTCGACGGTCTACCAGGTGTCGGGAATCGTCTCGAGCTCGATCACGCCGCTGATCGCGACGACGCTGCTGCACGCGAACAACGAGCAGCCGTGGTACATCGCGACCTACATGTGCTTCGTCGGAATGGTGAGCGCGATCAGCACGTATTACATGCGAAGAACGTTCTGATGCCGTAAAGGGCCGGGATCGAGGCGCGCGGCCTCGATCCCGGACCCCTGCTGATCTGCGGCGTTACTGCACCGTCTCCCCGTGCAGCGCGAGGTCGAGGCCCTCGCGCTCCTGCTCCTCGGTGACACGCAGCCCGATCGTCATGTCGATCGCTTTCAGAAGGATGAAGCTGCCGACGCCGCTCACGACCAGCGTCGTGACGACGGCGCCGGCCTGCGTGACGATGCTGCCGTCAACGCCGCTGATCGCGCGCACGTTGAGCACACCGGTCAGCAATGCGCCGATGATGCCGCCGACGCAGTGGACGCCGAACGCGTCGAGCGAATCGTCGTAGCGGAACCAGCTCTTCACCGTCGTCGCCGCGAAGAAGCAGCCTACGCCGGCCGCGATGCCGATCACGAGCGCGCCGAAGGCTCCGACGAAGCCGGATGCGGGCGTGATCGCGACGAGGCCCGCGACGGCGCCGGAAGCGATCCCGAGCACCGACGGCCTGCCCTTCGCGATCCACTCGGTGAACATCCACGCGAGCGCGGCGACGGCCGTCGCGAACTGCGTGACGAACATCGCCATCCCGGCACGCGCGTTCGACGCGACCGCCGAGCCGGCGTTGAAGCCGAACCAGCCCACCCACAGAAGCGAGGCGCCGATCAGCGTGAGCGTCAGGTTGTGCGGCGCCATCGCCTCGCGGCCGTAGCCCAGTCGCTTGCCGAGCACGAGCGCGCAGACGAGCCCGGCGATCCCGGCGTTGATGTGAACGACGGTGCCGCCCGCGAAGTCGAGCACGCCGGCGGTCGCCCAGAAGCCGGTCGGCTCCCACATCATGTGCGCGATCGGCGCGTAGATCAGCACCGACCACAGTCCCATGAACCACAGCATCGCCGAGAACTTCATCCGGTCGGCGAAAGCGCCGGCGATGAGTGCCGGCGTGATGATCGCGAACGTCATCTGGAACATCATGTAGACCGACTCGGGAATCGTCAGTGCGAGGTGCGACACGGACACCTTGCCCGCCTCGTTCTCGAACACCATGCCGTTCAGGAAGAAGCGCCCGAGCCCGCCGAACACGCCGTTACCCGGCATGAACGCGAGCGAATAGCCGATGGCGACCCAGAGGATCGTCACGAGGCAGGTGATCGAGAAGCTTTGCATCAGCGTCGCGAGCACGTTCTTCTTGCGCACCATGCCGCCGTAGAACAGCGCAAGACCGGGGACCGTCATCATCAGCACGAGCGCCGTCGACGTGAGCATCCATGCCGTATCGCCGCCGGAGAGCTTGTCGACGGCGACCATCTGCGGGCTCGTCGGCGCCGCAGGCGCGGCGGAAGCGGCCGGCGCCGGCGTCGTCTGCGGCGCCGGGCTCGGCGGCGCGATGGCGTCGTCCTTTGCGGTGGGCGCGGCCGTCGCCGGCGGAGTCGCCGCCTTCTCCTGGGCCTGCAGCGGAATTGCGATCGTGAGCGATGCGCCGAGCAGCGCGAGCGCGAACAGGATTCGTTTCATCGGTAGCTCCGTCGATAGGCTCAAAGCGCGGCCATACCGGTTTCGCCGGTGCGGATGCGCACGACCTGCAGCAGGTCGAACACGAAGATCTTGCCGTCGCCGATCTTGCCGGTGTTGGCGGCCTTCTCGATCGCCTCGATCGAGCGGTCAACGAGGTCGTCGTTCATCGCCGCCTCGATCTTCACTTTCGGCAGGAAATCGACGACGTATTCGGCGCCGCGATAGAGCTCGGTGTGGCCTTTCTGGCGTCCGAAGCCCTTGACTTCGGTGACGGTGATCCCCTGGACGCCGAGCGCCGAAAGCGCTTCGCGCACCTCGTCGAGCTTGAACGGCTTGATGATGGCGGTAACGAGTTTCATGAAATGCTCACCTCCTGTTCGTGGCTAGAACGCTTTCTTCACGTAGACGACGCCGCGGTCCTTCGCGGTGTTGTAGCCGCTCAGGTCGGTGTAGAACCGCGACTTCGCGTCGTTGCCCGTGTAGTAGGCGCCGACCTCGACGTTCTTGAAGAGGCCGTCGGTGACCGTGTACGACGCGCCCAATTTCCAGTCGGTGTACGAGACCTTGCCGAGCGTCGCGAAGTCGCCGTCGCTGCCGTCGTGGCGCACGTCCAGATGACCGACGTGCGCGAGGATCGCGAAGCCTGTCTCGCCGATCGGATAGGTCGCCGACGCGTCGATGTACCAGGTGCCGTCGGTCTTGCGGGCATTCGCATCGGGCCGTGCGCCGAAGTAGTCGGTCAGGCTGTACGAGAACTTGACGCTCGCCCATTTCCATCCGAGCGCGCCATAGAGTTCCCACGTGTCGGCGTCGACGGCCCCGGGATTGCGGCTGCCCGGGTACAGGTAACCGTAGACACCCAGGTCGTAGAAGAAATCGGAATCGGGAAAGTTGTTCTTGAAGCCGGCGTACACGTCCCACTCGACGCTCGAGTGGCTGTACGCGCCGAAGTCCTCCAGCCAGCTTATGTTCGACGCCCACGTGCCGGCATAGAAGCCGCTCGCGTGCGCGTAATCGAAACCGCCCTGGATGGCCGGCTTGCCGCCCGTTTGCGAGATTCCGCGGAAGATGTACTCGCTGAACAGCCCCACGTTCGCGGTGAACGTGTGCTCGGGCGGCGGTGGCGTGGCGGGCGCTGCGGGCGCCTGCGCGAACGCCGGCGGCACGAACGCGGCCGACAGCGCGAGCGCCGTGACGCAAGTGGCACAATCGAGTCTCATTGTTGGCTTCCCTGTCGTTTGCGGGCAAGACGAATCCCACGCCGCTTTGCACGCGGTGTGCCCAAACGCAAAAGATCCGACGGATGAACGGGTTGGATCGCTCGCAACGCGACAGGCAGGCCCGGTCCCGATGGCTCGGCGCACCATCATCGGGCGAGGCGCCGCGCCGATGCACAGCGTCGGGGCGCGAAGGAAAAGGAGAGGACCGATGCTGAATTCGAAGACGTTGGACGAGCTCGCGGCACGGATCGGCAAGGCGTTCGAGGCCTCGCCGGCAAAGGACATCGAGAAGAACGTCAAGGCGCTGTTGCAAAGCGGTTTGACGCGACTCGATCTCGTCACACGACAGGAGTTCGAGATCCAGGCCGAGGTGCTGCGCAAGACGCGCGAGAAGGTCGAGCGGCTCGAGGCGCGCGTCGCCGAGCTCGAGGCGCGCGCGGCGCCGTCGCCGGCTCCGCCGCCGCTCGTCTGACCCGTCGCATCGCATCGTCCGAACGAACGAAGGCAATCACACGAACGGCGCGCTAGCGTTCGAACGCCGCCGCGTGCATGCCTGCGACCCCGCGCGCGGCACCGAGCGGAGGTTCGCGTGGCGGTCGCCATCGTTCACAGCCGTGGACTCGCCGGCGTCAGCGCGCCGCGCGTCAGCGTCGAGGTGCATCTTGCCGGCGGTTTGCCGGGCGTGCACATCGTCGGGCTCGCCGAAACCGAAGTCCGCGAGGCGCGCGACCGCGTCCGCGCGGCGCTGCAGCACGCGCAGTTCGAGTTCCCGGCGCGCAAGGTAACCGTATCGCTCGCGCCGGCGGACCTGCCGAAGGAATCGGGCCGCTTCGACCTGCCGATCGCGATCGGCATTCTCGTCGCGAGCGGCCAGCTTCCCGGCGACAGGCTCGATGCGCACGAATTCGCGGGCGAGCTCGCGTTGACCGGCGAACTGCGTGCGATACGCGGCGCGCTGGCGATGGTGCTCTCGGCGCGCCACGATGGTCGCGCGTTCGTGCTTCCGCAAGCCAGCGCCGGCGAGGCGGCGCTGGTGACGGACGCCATCGTCCTTCCCGCGCCGACGCTGTTGTCGGTCTGCGCGCATCTCGCCGGGTCGACGCCGCTCGCGCCGATGACCGCCGACCTTCCAAGCGCGCAGCCGAGCGACGGTCCCGACATCGCCGACGTGCGCGGACAGGCGCAGGCGAAGCGCGCCCTCGAGATCGCCGCGTCCGGCTTTCATTCGCTGCTGTTGCTCGGTCCTCCCGGTACGGGAAAATCGATGCTCGCGCATCGGCTCGCGCCGCTTCTGCCCCAGATGACCGAAGACGAGGCGCTCGAGGCGGCCGCGATCGCATCGCTCGCCGGCCGCTTCAGCACGATGCCGTGGCGCGTGCGGCCCTTCCGGGCGCCGCATCACACGGCGAGCGGCGTCGCGCTGGTCGGCGGCGGCGGCGTGCCGCGTCCCGGCGAGATATCGCTCGCGCATCACGGCGTCCTGTTTTTGGACGAGCTGCCCGAATGGGACCGGCGCGTGCTCGAGGTACTGCGCGAGCCGCTCGAATCGGGATCGATCCTCGTCTCGCGCGCCGCGCGGCAGACGGCATTTCCGGCGCAGTTCCAGCTCGTCGCCGCGATGAACCCGTGTCCTTGCGGCTGGCTCGGCCATGCGAGCGGGCGTTGCACGTGCTCGCTCGAACAGGTGCACCGCTACCGCTGGCGCGTATCCGGGGCGCTCTACGACCGGCTCGACATGGCGATCGACGTGCCGGCCGTCGCCGCCGGAGAGATGAACGTAGCGTCCAAGGGAGAAGAAGGGTCGCCAGCGGTGCGTACGCGGGTGGGCGCCGCGCACCAGCGGCAAATCGAGCGACAGGGACGACCGAACGCGCGGTTGTCGCCCGGCGAGGTCGATCGACACTGCGGGCGATCGGCGGCAGCCGAGGGACTGCTCGCGCACGCGATGGCGAAACTGTGGCTGTCGGCGCGCGGCTATCACCGCGTCCTCAAGGTCGCGCGCACCATCGCGGATCTGGAAGGTGCAGCCCGTATCGAGGCGCCGCACGTCGCCGAAGCGATCGGCTATCGCCGCGAACTGGGCGCGTGACCGCGCACGGTGGCTCGCTCTGCTCCTGTACGGTTCAATGGGCCGTCGGGCACACTCGGCACACGTTCCGGCAAGCTTATTGCTCGCGCTCGCTGAATCCGCTTGCCGCGACGACTTCCATGTCCGTTTCCGCGTCCGCCGTGCCTCCCCCGCGCGTGAAGCCGCCGCGGGACACGTCGTTGCCGGAGAGCAGCCCTCGGCGTGACCGCGCGCTGGGCTTCGTCGCACGCATCCACCGGTTGCGTACGCTCGGACTCGGACTGGGCTTCCTCTGCGTCGCGTCCGTCTTCCGGCTGCATGGCGCGCCGTGGTACATCTGGACGCTCCTCGTCGCGCACGCGCTCGCCTGGCCGCATGTCGCCCGCGCCGTCGCGACGCGCAGCGCACATCCGGTCCGCGCCGAAATGCGCCACCTGACGCTCGACTCGACGATGGGCGGCGTCTGGGTCGCGCTGATGCACTTCAACCTGCTGCCGAGCGTGCTGTTCGTGACGATGCTGACCGTCGACAAGATCGCCGTCGCCGGCCCCCGGCTTCTGCTGCGGACGACGGCGTGCCTCGCCGCCGCATGTGCGGCGACGTCGGCGATCCTCGGTTTCCCCGTCGACGTCGCAACGCCGATGTCCGTCGTCATCGCCTGCACGCCGTTCCTCGTCGCCTATCCGGTCGCGATCAGCATCGTCATGCACCGCCTCGCGCATCGGGTCTCCGAGCAAAACCGCTGGCTCGCGAAGGTCAGCACGACCGACGAACTGACCGGCCTCGCGAACCGCCGGCAAGGCCTCGCGGCAGCGACGCAGGCGCTCGCGCAATTCCGTCGCCGCGGTGGCGACGCGGTGCTGATGATCGTCGACATCGACCGCTTCAAGGACATCAACGATCGCCACGGCCATCCTGCCGGCGACGGCGTGCTGCGCGATCTCGCGAAGGTGCTCGTCGACAACATCCGGGCCACCGATACCGCCGCGCGCTATGCCGGCGACGAGTTCCTGCTCGTGCTGCCGGATACCGACATCGATGGCGCTGCCGAAATGGCGAAGCGCATCCGCACCTGTTTCGCGGCGGCGCTCGCCAAGATTCCGGGCGGCGCGAACTGCTCGGCGAGTCTCGGCGCGGCCGCGGTCTACGAGGACATGGCCGACGTCGAAGACTGGATCCAGCAGGCCGACACGGCCCTCTACCGCGCGAAGGATGCGGGGCGCGACCGTTTCGTCGCTGCGCCACGGGTCGAAGTGCCGCCACGCCGCGAAGCCGAGGCACCTCGCGCCATGAGGGCCTGACCGGCGATCAGCGCTTCGTCGCTTTCGGGCCGAACACGTCGACACCGTTGTCGGCGATGCTCGTCGCGATGCCGAGATCGATCGTGCGTTGTCCCGCGGTCCATTCGATCGCATCGCACGACGTCGACAGGATCAGCTTCATCACGTTGTCGGCCGCGGCTGGAAGTACGGCGAAGACGTAGCGCTGCATGTCGCGCGTGACGCTGTCGGATCGGCCGGTGCAATGCCGCTCCTTCGTGCCGCTGCGGACGAACGCCGCCTGGTGGAAACCGATCTTCGCCCGCGATCCGACGAGCACGCGTTCGCGACCTGCGAGGAAGATCAGCGCGCAAGCGGATGCGCATTCGTAGCGCGTGACGGTCCGCAAACCCCGGTCGCTCACCTCCCGGCCGAGCTCGATGCCCTCCGAAAGCGAGCCGCCGGGCGACTCGAGCATGAGCCACGGCGGTTGGCAGTCGTACGCTTTCGTCTTGTCGAGGACCTCGAGCAGCTTGCGCAGCGTATCGCCGCCGAGCACGCCCTGCAGCGCGATCACGCAACGATGGTCCGAGTGCGCGAGCACGAAGCGTCCGCCGGGGTACGCGACGATCTCCTGCGCGTCGGGCGTCAGACTGGCGAGCCGCGCGCGCACACGCTTCTTCAGCTCATTCGCGGTGGCATCGGCCTGCGGATTCTCGAGGATGGCGAGGTACCATTTGCGCGCCTCCTGCGAATCCTTGTCGACGCCGGCGCCTTTCTCGTAGAACGTCGCGACGTTGAACGCAGCTTCGAGATCGCCGAGCTCGGCCGCCTTGCGATACCAGCGCAACGCCTCGCGGTAATCCTGGGCAGTGCCGAGGCCCTTTTCGTAGAGAACCGCGACGTTGAACGCCGCGGTTCGATGGCCCTGTTCGGCGAGCGGCCGCCACAGCGAAAGCGACGTCGCGTAGTCGGCGCGATCGTAGGCGGCGACGCCGTCCTCGTACGGACCGGCGCTCGCGTACGCGGCGATCAGCAGCAGGCACGGCCCGAGCACACGCGCGACGATCATCGTCACTTCGCCCGAAGCGCGAACGAGAGGGCGTTATTATAGTGAGCCACGATGAATGCGCCAGGCGAACCGATAGCCGCGAGGCAGGCTTCGCGCACGGAACGTTCCCGCCTGCGCGAGATCCCGTACAACTACACGTCGTTCTCGGATCGCGAGATCGTGATCCGGCTGCTCGGCGCGCCGATGTGGACGCTGCTCGAGGAGCTGCGCGGCGAGCGGCGCACGGGCCGCTCCGCGCGGATGCTGTTCGAAGTGCTCGGCGACATCTGGGTCGTCGAGCGCAATCCGTACCTGCAGGACGACCTGCTCGACAATCCGCGGCGGCGCAAGCTTCTCGTCGACGCGCTGCACCATCGGCTGAACGCGATCGATCGCCGCCGCGCGACCTACGCGCACATCGACCCGGAACGCGACGCCAAGGTCGGCACGCTGCTCGACCACGCGCGGGTCGCCGTCGAGCGCTTCGCGAAATGGTTTCCCGAGACGGCCGCGCTGCGCAAGCGCGTGCTGAAGACGCTCGGCCGGCATACGCGCAAGGACAACATCACGTTCGACGGGTTGCAGCGTGTGTCGCACGTGACCGACGCCACGGACTGGCGCGTCGAGTATCCGTTCGTCGTCCTGCATCCGGATACGGAGGACGAGGTCCGCGCGCTCGTGCGCGGCTGCATCGAGCTGGGCTTGACGATCATTCCGCGCGGTGGCGGTACCGGCTACACCGGCGGCGCGATCCCGCTCGATCCGCACGCGGCCGTCATCAACACCGAGAAGCTCGAGCGGCTCTCCGGCATCGAGCGGATCGTCCTGCCGGGACATGTGCAGCCGACGCCGACGATCGACTGCGGCGCGGGCATCGTCACGAAGCGCGCGATGGACGTCGCCGACGAGAACGGACTGGTGTTCGCGTGCGACCCGACGTCGGCCGACGCGTCGTGCATCGGCGGCAACGTCGCCGTCAACGCGGGCGGCAAGAAAGCGGTGCTGTGGGGAACGGCGCTCGACAACCTCGCGTCGTGGCGGATGGTCACGCCCGACGGCGAGTGGCTCGAAGTCGCGCGGCTCGACCACAACCTCGGCAAGATCCACGATGCACCGCAGGCGACGTTCGCATTGAACTGGCTCGGCGACGACGGGAAGTCGGTGACGCGAAGCGAGACGCTCACCATTCCCGGCGATCGCTTCCGCAAGTCGGGGCTCGGCAAGGACGTCACCGACAAGTTCCTGGCCGGCCTGCCCGGGGTGCAGAAGGAAGGCTGCGACGGCATCGTGGTCAGCGCGCGCTTCGTGCTGCACCGGATGCCGCCGGCGATCCGCACGGTGTGCCTCGAGTTCTTCGGCGAGGCGCGCGAATCGACGCCGACGATCGTCGAGATCAAGCGTTTCCTGGACGACGCCGCGCAGAAGCCGGAAGCCGAGCGCGCGCTGCTCGCGGGCCTCGAGCATCTCGATTCGCGCTACGTGAAGGCGGTCGGCTATTCGACGAAGGCGAAGCGCCACGGCTGCCCGAAGATGGTGCTGATCGGCGACATCGTCGGCGAGCGCGACGAGGCGGTCGCGAAGGCCGCGTCCGACGTGGTCCGCATCGCCAACGCGCGCGGCGGCGAAGGCTTCGTCGCGGTGTCCGCCGAGGCGCGCAAGAAGTTCTGGCTCGACCGCTCGCGCACGGCCGCGATCGCGAAGCACACGAACGCGTTCAAGATCAACGAGGACGTCGTCATCCCGCTCGATCGGCTCGGCGACTACACCGACGGCGTGGAGCGGCTCAACATCGCGATGTCGATCGGCAACAAGCTCGTGCTCGCCGATCGTCTCGCGCAATTCTTCGCGGAGCCCGACGTCGAGCACCTGTGGCGGCCCGGCAGCGAGGCGCGTCCCACGGACACGGAGCTCACCGCCGCCCTCGACGAGGCGCGCGCGCTCGTGAGCGAGGTGCGCGCGCAGTGGCAATACCTGCTCGACAACCTCGATGCGACGTTCCGCGAGTTGCAGAGCCGCGCGCTCGTCGTGTCGTGGAAACGCGACCTCCGTGCTCCGCTCGAGCGGATCTTCGCAGGCCGCTCGTTCGCACCGCTCTTCGCGCGCTGCGACGAGATCCATCGCGAGGTGCTGCGAAGCCGCGTCTTCATCGCGCTGCACATGCACGCCGGTGACGGCAACGTGCACACGAACATCCCGGTCAATTCCGACGATTACGGGATGCTGCAGCAGGCGAACGAGGCGGTCGCGCGCGTGATGGCGCTCGCGCGCGAGCTTTCCGGCGTCATCTCCGGCGAGCACGGCATCGGCATCACGAAGCTTGCTTTCCTGAACGACGCCGAGCTCGCCCCGTTCGCCGAGTACAAGCAGCGGATCGATCCGCAAGGCCGCTTCAATCGCGGAAAGCTGCTGCGATCCGCAGCGCTGCCCGCCGACCTCACGAACGCGTATACGCCGTCGTTCTCGCTGATCGGCCACGAGAGCCTGATCCTCGAGCAGAGCGCGATCGGCGAGATCACGACCGCCATCAAGGACTGCCTGCGCTGCGGCAAGTGCAAGGCGCCGTGCGCGACGCACTCGCCGCGCGCGAACCTGCTCTACAGTCCGCGCAACAAGATCCTCGCGACGTCGCTTCTGACCGAGGCGTTCCTCTACGAGGAGCAGACGCGCCGCGGCGTGTCGCTGCGCCACTTCGACGAGTTCGGCGACGTCGCCGACCATTGCACGGTCTGTCACAAGTGCGTCAACCCATGCCCGGTCGACATCGACTTCGGCGACGTGTCGATCGCGATGCGCAACCTGTTGCGCCGGGAAGGCAGAAGGAAGTTCAATCCCGGCACCGCGGCGTCGATGTTCTTCCTGAACGCGACCGATCCGGCAACGATCAAGCTCGCGAAAGGCGTGATGATCGACGTCGGCTTCCGGCTGCAGCGCCTCGCCTACGCGGCGGTGAAGAAAGCCGGCGTCGCGAAGGCGCAGACGGCGCATCCGCCGTCGACGACGGGCCACACGCCGGTCAAGGCGCAGGTAATCCATTTCGTGAACAAGCCGCTGCCTGCCGGCGTTCCGAAGCGAACGGCGCGCGCGCTCCTCGACATCGAGGATCCGACGATCGTGCCGATCATCCGCGATCCCGCGAAGATCACCGACGACTCGGACGCGGTCTTCTATTTCCCCGGTTGCGGCTCGGAACGGCTGTTCTCGCAGGTCGGTCTGGCGACGCAGGCAATGCTCTACCACGTCGGCGCGCAGTGCGTGCTGCCGCCCGGCTATCTGTGCTGCGGCTACCCGCAGACCGCCGCCGGGAATCACGACAAGGGCCAGCAGATCGTCACCGCGAACCGCGTGCTGTTCCACCGCGTCGCCAACACGCTCAACTATCTCGACATCCGCACGGTGATCGTTTCGTGCGGCACGTGCCTCGACCAGCTTCAGCACTACGAGTTCGACAAGATCTTTCCCGGATGCCGGCTGCTCGACATCCACGAATACCTGCTCGAGAAAGGCGTTGCGCTCGACGGCGTGAGCGGCGTGCGCTACATGTACCACGACCCCTGTCACACGCCGATGAAGGTGTACAAGCCGCTCGCGGTCGTGAGCCGGCTGATGGGAACGGAAGTGCCGCTCAACGACCGCTGCTGCGGCGAATCGGGAACGCTCGCGACGACGCGGCCCGACATCTCGACACAGGTGCGGCTGCGCAAGGAAGACGAGATGCGTGCGGGTGCGCAGGCGCTTCGCGCCGACGGCTTCGACGGCAAGGTGAAAGTGCTGACGTCGTGCCCGTCGTGCCTGCAGGGCCTGTCGCGCTTCTCGGATGATGCCGGCACCGACGCCGACTACATCGTCGTCGAGCTCGCGAAGCACGTGCTCGGCGGCACGTGGCTCGCCGATTACGTGGCGAAAGCCAATCGCGGCGGCATTGAACGGGTGCTGGTTTAGGAACCCAGCGCGTCAGCAGCGCGCCGTCGCAACCGCCGAGGCGGCGCTCTTCGCCGTGCAGGCGGGCGCAGGGTGCATCGTGAGGCGTCCGTCGAGCGCCGCATCCGCGATCGCCGGCGCCGTTGGCGACAGCACGTCGGGTCCGAAGTACAGCAACAGCGGCGTGGCGAGCGCCGCGACGAGGTAGAGGATCGACACCCAGCGCGAAACGCGCCGCGATTGCTCCTCGACATCCTCGACCGGGGAGGCGTTCGTCATCGAAATGTCGGCGTTCGCGTGCGTCGTCATGCGTGTCTCCGGTTTCATCGTCGGCGCGAAGGGTTGCGGCCACTTCAAAAAACCCCGCGGAGAAGCGTTCGCGGAAATCGCGTCGCCGTCGTTCAGCGAAACGCGTCGCCGCGGGCGGAGGCAACCGGTTCGTGCCGTCGGCCCCTCGTTTCGATTCCGGAACCGAACGAGGCTCATCGTAGGCGTCCGCCGATGCCCGCGCTGTGGAAAAAGCCAGCCTCCGATTGCGGAAAATTCACGCCGCTGCCGCCGCTCATCGGCTCGCTTCGGGAGGCCGCCGGCAACACGCGAGCGCCCATGCTATAAGCATGAAACCTCGGCGGCTGGCGCGTCCCCCCTCGCCGGGCCGCAATCGGCGCGATCGGGGATGTTTGCCGCGACATCGCGGCTCGCGAACGTTTCGGAGAATGGTCATGGAGGACGTCGTCGAATCGGTCGTCGACGAGAAGAGCGCCGGGCAGACGGAAGCCGCTGGACCGCCGGAGCTTGCCTTCAGCGACACCGCCACCGCCACGCGCTGGCTGAAGGCGCTGCCGCTGTCGAACGTCGGACAGGCGTACGAGGCACTGCTCGGGCAACTGCGTGCGCTCACCGCATCGGAGATAGGGCCGCGCGAGCGCGCCACCATTGCGGAGCTCGCCCGCGAGCCGGTCGTTCATCTCCATACCGAGCTCGCGCGCCGCTACGCCGGCCGGCCGCAGCCGCTCGACGAGCGCGAGTCCGATGCGGCCGATCAGGCGATCGCGCTGTGGCAGGCGCTGTGGATCCAGTACTCGGTGTGCCTGCGGCCGTTGCTCGAGGGCAGCACGGAATTGAAGGGCGTCAAGGCGAAGCTGCTCCAGCGCGCGCTGTACGTCGGCAAGCAGCTCATCATCGTGCATGCGCTCGCGCGCCGGATCCCCGACGCCGAGCTTTGGCAGGAGCTCCACGCCTATTACCGGCTTGCGGAAATGCTCGATTGCGCGACGGCGGCGGTCTCCGACCACCTGATGCCGGAGGCCGAGGGCCTGTCGTGCTATTCGACGTACACGCACGCGCTGTTGCTCGCGCTCGCCGATCCTTACGCGCTGTCGGTCCGCCAGATCGAGCTCACCGATCGCTGGCTCGGCCTCTGGGCGCGCAAGCTCTTCCCGTATGCGAAGCAGCGCGAAACCGAAGGGCCGATCATCGTCGTCGACCTCGAAGGCACGCACGGTGCCGTGCTCGTGGCCACCGCCGCGAGTGCGCAGGGCGCGGCGCTGCGCTACGGCTACCCGGCGAAGCTGTCGACGAGCGTGCGCGGCCGCATCAAGCGGCTTGCAAGCGGCGCGTCACCGGCGGACCTGCAGCTTGGCGACGACGTCTCGGCGGAAGCGGCGAGCGCGCTGCTCGCGCATCTCGACGCGTCCTGGCACCAGGTGACAGCCGGCGGGAGCCGCAAGCGATCGAAGGCGATCGAGATCGCCGCGAGCGGCATCGAGTGCGCCTACTTCCGCATCGGCGGCAAGTCGTTCCGCCGTGCGGATCCGCTCGGCCGCGACACCGACCCGACGAAATACCTGCAGACGGTCGGCGGCATTTCCGACTTCGACCGGCGCAAGGAGGAAGCGGAGCGCAACTGGCCGTGGGAGAAGTGGTACGGGAGCTCCGACTGGCGCGAGGCGTCGATCCGGCGTCAAGGCGGCAGCGGCTATCACTGGTTCCTCGACCAGGTCGTCGTCGCCCGCGAGGATGGCGAAACGCGCCTCGGTTACGTGTCGCGCGTCGCGGTCGAGACGGATGGCGCACTTTCGGTGGCGGTCAAGCTGTGGCCCGGCCGGGCGCAGGTGTTCGCGGTGCGGCTCGTGAACCCGAATCGGACCGAGGAGCCGCCGGTGCCGGCGCTGCTGCTCGAGGAGGCGCCCGAGGAGCCGACGAGCGTCGTGCTGTCGCCGCGCGCTTTCGTGCCGAACCGGATCATGCGCTGCGACGAGGCCGGTCCCGTCCGCAAGTTCAAGCTCACGCGGATCGTGCAGCGCGGCGGCGATTTCGAACGAGTAGCGTTCGAGGAGGTCGATCCGGACTTCTAGGACGACAACGCGAGAACCATCGCAAAATCGGGCGAGCG
>Ga0068856_100002446_pt1 | contig 19101 bp, 18 predicted proteins | sample KBSCornC62_FD_66595 | JGI IMG/M metagenome (GOLD analysis project Ga0068856, IMG submission 66595) | Corn rhizosphere microbial communities from Kellogg Biological Station, Michigan, USA - KBS Corn C6-2 | ecosystem: Host-associated > Plants > Roots > Rhizosphere > Soil ...
GGAGCGGGCGCTCACGTCGCGCAAAACACGGTAATGAATCGCAAGGCGCGTGTAGGCCGCGCGATTTTCCCTCAGCGTGACGGCATCCCATGCCGCCCCGGCGTAGTAATCGTACACCTCGCGAGGCAGGCAGGTGCGGGCGGCCGCCTCCATTTCATCGATATTCAACACCATATCCGGGGAGAAAGGCTTCTTGCGCAATCGATGATGCCAGCGTCCCGGGCAAGTGGCAATGCGAGCCAGCTATGGACCTTCCGGCCCGTCGAAGAGGGAGAGTTGATTCGCAATGGCCGCCATGTCGCGGCGGCGCGTGCGACCGCTGCTGGCCGCAAGTGTGGGCTTGCCCTCCGCGTTGAGCTCCGACTTCTCCAGGTTCGCCAGGATCTGCTTCGCCCTCGTGATGAGCGTATCTGGCAGCCCGGCCAGACGGGCGACCTGGATACCGTAGCTCTGGTCCGCCCGGCCGGGGAGGATCTTGCGCAGGAAAATGACCTCGTCATTCCACTCCCGCACAGCGACGTTCAGATTGGCGACCCCGTCGCGGGTCCGCTCGAGGTCGGTGAGCTCATGGTAATGGGTAGCGAAGATCGTGCGGCAGCCGATCTGGTCGTGCAGGTGCTCGGCCACACTCCAGGCGATGCTCAGGCCGTCGAAGGTGGATGTTCCCCGGCCGATCTCGTCAAGAATGACAACGCTGTCGCGGGTCGCGTTGTGGATGATGTTCGCGGTCTCGTTCATCTCGACCATGAAGGTCGATTGGCCTCGCGAGAGATCGTCGCTCGCTCCCACTCGAGTGAAGATGCGGTCAGTCACGCCAATGCGCGCGCTCTTCGCCGGGAGGAAACTCCCCGTCTGTGCAAGCAGCACCAGAAGGGCAACCTGCCGGATGTAGGTGGACTTGCCGGCCATATTCGGTCCGGTGAGAATGGCCAGGCGCTTGCCGTCGCGGTCGAGCGTGGCGTCGTTCGGCACGAATCTCTCGCCGCCCGCACGCTGGTCGAGCACGGGGTGACGGCCGTCCACGATTTCGACGAGCCCGGAGTCGTCCACGACCGGGCGGCAATATCCAAACAGTCGCGCCGCCTCGGCCAGCGAGGAGAGTGAGTCGAGCACGCCCAATGCCGCCGCCGTCTGCTGGATGCGCGGCATCGCCTCGAGCACCTGCGCGCGCAAGCGCTGGAAAATGTCGATCTCGAGCGCGCGCGCCCGCTCGTCGGCTCCCAGGATTTTGCCCTCGATTTCCTTGAGTTCCGGAGTGATGAAACGCTCCCCGCTCGCCGTGGTCTGCTTGCGATGGTAATCGGGCGGCACGCTGTCGAGGTTCGACTTGGTAATCTCGATGAAGTAACCGAAGACCGAGTTGTATCGGACCTTGAGCGACTTGATTCCGGTACGCTCGATCTCGCGCTCCTGCAGATTGGCCACCCAGTCCTTGCCCTCGCGGGAGGCATTCCGCAGTTCGTCGAGAGCCGGATCGTATCCCGGCCGAATCATGCCGCCATCGCGCACCAGCGCGGGCGGCTCGTCCACGATGGCCGCGCGCAGTGCAGCGCAAAGTTCCTCGAGCGGATCAAGCCGGGCCGCCTCCGCGGCCAGCAACTCGCCGCCGCCCAGCGGACTCGCGAGACCGTCGATCTTGCTCGCCACTCCGGGCGTGCGCTCGAGGGAATCGGCAAGGGCCGCGAGGTCCCGCGCATTACCGGCCTGCCCGTTGAGCCGGGCAGTCGCACGCTCCATATCGCGGATTCCACCCAGCACCTCTCTCAACCCGGCGAGATCGACTGGCCGCTCGATGAGGCGCTCGATCGCAGACTGGCGTGCGCCGATGGCAGCAATATCGCGAAGCGGATGGAGCAACCAGTGGCGGAGTGTACGCGCGCCCATTGGAGTGACCGTGTGATCGATTGCTCCGAGAAGGGTCATTTCCCGTCCGCCTCGCGAAGCCACGATCTCCAGGTGATTCTGGGTCGCGGCATCCAGCACGACGTATTCGCTGATACGGTAAGGCTGGAGTCCGCGAAGGTGGGCGGCGTTCCGCCGCATCTGGCGGGTGAGATAGTGGAGCAGCGCTCCCGCCGCACCGACCGCCAGAGGCCAGTCCCCGCAGCCAAATCCGTCCAGCGACTGGACGCGGAAGTGCTCGCGAAGCAAATGGTCGGCCGGCTCTGTCTCGAAGATGTACCCCTCGACAGGAGTCGCGGCTGGAATGGCCTGGAGCAGGTCCGGCTGCTCCTCGGGGACGAGGGTCTCTGCCGGGTTGATGCGCGCCAGTTCATCGAGCAACTCGGCCATCCGGTCGAGCTCCGTGAGGCGGAAGGTACCGGTGCTCAGGTCGGCGAAAGCCAGACCGATACGATCCCTCTTGCGGCACACCGCTGCCAGGAAATTGTGCGTGCGAGCATCGAGACCAAAATCGTCGAGCGTGCCCGCGCTAATGATCTGCGAGAGCTCGCGCCGGACGAGCTTGCCAGCCTGGACCTCGCCCACCTGGTCGCAAATCGCCACGCGTTTGCCGGCCGCGACGAGCTTCTCGATGTACCCTTTCGCCGAGTGGAACGGCACTCCGCACATCGGCATCGTGCCGCGCTTGGTGAGCGCGACATTGATGATCGCGCTCGCCTCTTTGGCATCCTCGCCGAAGAGCTCGTAGAAGTCCCCCAGCCGGAAAAACAGGAGCGTATTAGGCGGCAGCTCCCGACGCACGGCATTGTATTGCCGCATCATGGGCGTCTGTTCGTCGCTCATCTGGGTGGCTGGTGATTCGGTATGAGTGAAATCGCGGCCTCAGGCTGCCGCGCCGATATTGAGGAAGGCATCGAGCGGACTCGTCGCCGATGCCGTGTCGCCCCGCGATGGCAGCCCCGCCGCCACCGCCTCGCTGGCACTCTCGACCGCCATACTGAATGCGCGCGCCATCCGCACCGGATCGGTCGCGGCGGCAATCGCCGTATTCACCAACACCGCGTCGGCACCCATCTCGATCGCCTCCGCCGCATGGCTCGGCGCTCCAATGCCGGCATCCACCACCACAGGCACAGTCGCCTGTTTGATAATGATCTCGATTTGCGCCCGGGTCTCGATGCCCCGGTTGCTCCCGATCGGCGAGCCCAGCGGCATCACCGTCGCCACGCCTACGTCCTGCAAGCGTTTCGCGAGAACGGGATCGGCATTGATGTAAGGCAGTACGGTAAAGCCTTCCTTTACGAGGATTTCGGCTGCAGCAAAGGTCTCCATCGGGTCAGGCAGCAGATAGTGGGGGTCGGGATGAATCTCGAGCTTCACCCACATCGGCAGGCCGGCAGCCGCCGCGAGGCGGGCCAGGCGCACGGCCTCCTCGGCGTTCATAGCACCACTCGTATTCGGAAGGAGTAGGTATTTTTTCGGATCGATGAAATCGAGGATGTTCGCAAAAGCATCACCCTTTCCAGAGAGATCGGCCCGGCGCAGGGCCACGGTCACGATCTCCGCCCCGCTCGCCTCCAGGGCGTCGCGCATGACGGCATTCGACGGAAATTTGCCGGTTCCGACGAGCAGACGCGACCGGAAGGCGCGACCGGCAATGACCAGGCAGGAATCTGACATAGACGACTACCCTAATCGGGCGGATTGCGAAGGCGCAAGAATGCGGGCGGTAATCGTCGCGGATTTTTGACATGCGTGGTATGCAGCATGCTCGGGAAATTTCTGTATAATGACACCTTTGACACCAGCCGACCTCGCCGTTCGATCCCTTGGACCCCGTACGATCGAGTCGCCGCTCAACCGCCACTTCCATGAGCTGGGCAATGACCATGCCTTTTACAGCGACGATTCGCGTATCGTGGTCGATCACGATCTCGCAAGCGTGCGCAGCATCATCGAAAAGGGCGCCGAGCTGCCGTGCTTCGAGGTTGCCGGCCCCCGCAAGCGCCTCTTCTTCAAGCCGGAGGAGACCATCTGTGCCGTAGTGACCTGCGGCGGCCTTTGCCCCGGTTTCAACGACGTCATTCGCGCCATCGTGCTCCAGGCCCACCATCGCTATGGTGTGGCTCGCATCCTTGGCGTGCCGTTCGGCTTCGAGGGCCTCATCCCGGAATACGGCCACCACATCTTCAACCTCACACCGGGTTTCGTAAGTAATATCCACCGTTTCGGCGGCACCCACCTCGGCACCTCACGTGGCCCGCAGAACCCCGAGCGCATGGTGGACCGTCTCGAAGAGCTGGGCGTGAGCATTCTCTTCGTTATCGGTGGCGACGGCACGCAGCGCGGCGGCCGCGCCATCGAGGATGAGGCCCGCAGGCGCGGCCTCAAGCTCGCAGTCGTCGGCATCCCAAAGACGATCGACAATGACATGATCTATATGGACAAGAGCTTCGGCTACGACACGGCAGTCGCCGCCGCCGTCGAGCCGATCCGCGCCGCCCATACGGAAGCGCGCAGCGCTCGCAATGGCATTGGCCTGGTCAAGCTCATGGGCCGCCACTCCGGATTCATCGCCAGCGCCGCCTCCATCGCCAGCGGTGAGGTCAACTACGTGCTCATCCCCGAGGTTCCCTTCGCCCTCGAAGGCGACAAAGGTTTCCTCGAAATTCTGCGTCAGCGGGTCGTCAATCGCGGCCATGCCGTCGTCGTCGTCGCCGAGGGCGCCGGGCAGGAGCACCTCGAAGCCACTGAGGGGGCGGATGCCTCCGGCAACAAAAAGCTCAGCGACATCGGCACCTTCATGCGCGATCGCATCACGGATTATTTCCGCAAGTGCAAGACCGAGCTCACGCTCAAGTACATCGACCCGAGCTACATGATCCGCAGCTGCCCCGCCGATCCGCAGGACCGCATCTATTGCATGCGCCTCGGCCAGGCGGCCGTGCACGCCGGCATGGCTGGCAAGACCGGCCTCATCGTCGCCCGGTGGCACAGCACCTACGTCCATGTCCCGGTCGCCGTCGCCACCTCTGCGCGCAGGGAAGTCGATCCCACCGGCGACCTCTGGCTCTCCGTCCTCGAATCCACTGGCCAGCCAGCCACATTCCGCTGATCCCGCTCGCATCCCGCGCCAGCGAGCGTTGCGGCACTGATTTGACTCTTGCATTTCGCAAGGCATGAGGACATTTTGTCCTCATGCGCATCATCAAGCCAAAAACCATCGAGGCTTGGAGTGATATGCATGCGGCAGCCAGGGCCGCCCTTCGAAATTGGATGGCCGTAGTCACTGCGGCGAAATGGAAACAGTTCGCCGATGTTCGCCAGACCTTTCGAAGCGCGGATCAATTGAAGGCGAGAAGCGGACGAACCGTGGTCGTCTTCAATATTGCCGGGAACCAGTTCCGGCTAATTGCAGCTATTCATTTTAATACCGGCGTCGTGTTCGCATTGCGATTCATGAGGCATGCAGAATACGACAAAAACAAGTGGAAGGATGAGCTATGAAGACCAAGTCCCGTAACCTCAAGTTTGCCGATCTTCCCACCGATTACCTGGGACTCTGCGGGGTATTCGTGCCACGCCCCATCCACGACCGCACCGGCTACGAGAATGCACTGGAGATCATCGAGGCGATGGCCGGCTTCGAGGAGGAATTCAACGCGGATCAGAACGACTATTTCGGCGTCATTGCGGATTTCGTGGCAGCCTACGAGAGCTCCAACATGAAGCGAGAGGCCGTGCGTCCAAAGCCTCTGACCGTATTAAGACACCTCCTCGAGGAAAATGGCATGAGCGCCGGGGACCTCTCTCGCCTGCTCGGGGCGGATCGCACCCTCGGGGCAAAAATTCTACGGGGAGACCGAAATCTGACCGTGCCGCATCTGCGCATTTTGGCTCGTCGATTCAAAGTCAGCCCCGACCTGTTCATCTGAACTGCACGTATCACAAGCCGTCCGCCCGGCGGTGATTGCCTACTCGCTTGACCTTTGCTACCGTGCAAATCTTCCGAATTCGCGGATAATGTAAGCTCATCACTCGGTCGATTTCGGATTGATCAGTAAAAAGCGCCCGTAGCTCAGGGGATAGAGCAGTGGATTTCTAATCCATTGGTCGCTGGTTCAAATCCAGCCGGGCGTGCCACTTTTCTCATTCGGGCCGGACTCTGTTGCAGAGGCGTCTCCCCGAAAAACAACGAGGCCGGGCATTCACCCGGCCTCGCTGCTTTGTTTTTCTTCCCGCCAGGGGCGGAAAGGATGAGATCTATGGATGCGTCATTTCGACGGGATCAACCCATGCGTCGAACTGCTCCGGCGTGAGATGGCCAAGGGCGACGGCGGCTTCCTTGAGACTGGAGCGATCCTTGTGCGCCTTCTTCGCGATCTGGGCGGCCTTGTCGTAGCCGATGTGGGGATTGAGCGCGGTGACGAGCATGAGCGAGTCGCTTACGTAATGGGCAATCTTTTCCCGGTTGGGCTCGATACCGATGGCGCAATGGTCGTTGAACGAGCGGCAGCCGTCGGCGAGCAGCCGGGCGGAGTTGAGGAAGTTGAAGACGATCACGGGCTTGAAGACGTTGAGCTCGAAGTTGCCCTGCGAGCTGGCGATGCCGATCGTGTTGTCCCCGCCCATCACCTCGACGGCGATCATGGTGATCGCCTCGCATTGGGTGGGATTCACCTTGCCGGGCATGATGGAGCTGCCGGGCTCGTTCTCTGGAATGGTGAGCTCGCCGAGTCCGCAACGGGGACCGCTGGCGAGCCAGCGGATGTCGTTCGCGATTTTCATGAGCGAGCAGGCGAGCGATTTGAGCGCTCCGCTGGCGAAGACGAATTCGTTGTGCGAGGAGAGGGCTGCGAACTTGTTCGGCGCGGCGACGAAGGGTAGGCCGGTAATCTGGGCGATGTAAGCCGCAGCGCGGTCCCCGAACTCGGGATGCGAGTTCAGGCCCGTCCCCACGGCCGTGCCGCCGACGGCGAGCTTGTACAGGCCGCCAAGCGTGCTCTCGATACGGGCGAGGTCGTCGTCGAGGAGTTGGACGTAGCCGGAGAACTCCTGCCCGAGCGTAAGCGGCGTGGCATCCTGGAGATGCGTGCGCCCGATCTTCACGATATCGGCAAACTCACGAGCCTTTGCGTCGAGCGTGTTGCGGAGCTTGCGCACCTCGGGGAGAAGGACATTGTAAACCTGCGTCGCGGCGGCGATCCCCATCGCGGTGGGGAAGGTGTCGTTCGACGACTGCGACATGTTGACGTCGTCGTTTGGATGGATCGGCTTCTTGGAACCCATTTCACCCCCGGCGATCTCGATTGCGCGATTCGAGATCACCTCGTTGGCGTTCATGTTGCTCTGGGTGCCGCTGCCAGTCTGCCAGATGCGGAGCGGGAAATGGTCGTCGAGCTTGCCCTCGATCACTTCGTCCGCCGCCTGCGCGATGAGGGCGCACTTCTCCGCGGCGAGCTTGCCGAGATCGCGATTGGCCATGGCGCAGGCCTTCTTGAGGATGCCGAGGGCGTGGATGAGTTCCGGCGGTTTGACGTCGGTACCGATATTGAAATGGATGAGCGAGCGGGCGGTCTGGGCCCCGTAGTAGCGATCGTGGGGCACCGGAATCTGCCCCATGCTGTCAGACTCGAGTCGTTGGGTGGCAGGATCGAACGGAAATGTCTCGTGCATGGGAGCCGGTGTAGCAGACGCCCGCCTCCATTGCCAGCCGCCCACGCCACCTCGTCGCCCGATCTTTGATGCCTCGCAACCGCTGGCATGAAAGTTGCGATACTTTTCACCCGGACTGCCCGGAATGGGAGAGGGCCCGGGCAGTCCCGAATTTTTGCTATCCATGGAGAGCATGGCGACGTCTGGGGAATGCGGAGGGATGCGTAAATTCCGGTTTCCGTTTGACCGGGCGGCCACTATGTTCCCGCCCATGCGTCGATGGCACCTCATTCTTCTGGCCCTGGCTTTGGCAACTCGTGCTTGGGCGGATGATACGCCGCAGGCCGCGCAGCCAACCCTGCCTGCCATTCCACTCACGATCGCTGGAAAGACTCTCACCGCCGAAGTCGCGGATACGGAGAAGGAACGCGAAACCGGGCTCATGTTCCGGAAGAGTCTGGCCGAAGGCACCGGCATGCTTTTTATCTTCGATGTCCCGCAGCACGTCGATTTCTGGATGAAGAACACGCTCATCCCGCTCTCCGTCGCCTATGTGAATCCCGCCGGCATGATCATGGAGATCCACGATATGCAGGCGAAGGATGAACACCCCGTACCGAGCCAGTTCGACTCGATCGCCTATGCGCTCGAAGTGCCCCAGGGGTGGTTCGCGAACAATGGCATCATGGCCGGGACCACCATCTCCGGCCTCCCCCAGCCCAGGCAGGGGAACTGAACTGCCGCAAAGTCGGTTTAGTTTACGCCCATGGACTCGTTGGGTGCGGCGGAAACGCTCGAGTCAGCCTGACTCTGAGGAGACATAAATAATCGCCGACGAGGGGATTACACCACTCGCAGCATAGGCAGGATATATGTCCCTTGCCTGTAGCGGCGATCTATGACCTTCGGTGGCTTCATCTCCAAAGGACACCCCGGTCGAGAGCAGGAAAGTGCGACGGGTATCGACCGCCGCTATGGTAGCCAGGACCGAAATATCGAGCAGGCAATCTGCCCAAAAGAAAACGACCGACTCTGGAAACCAGAGCCGGCCGTTTATCTAAAGCTTACCCTCGGAACTGCTATGCCTTGAGCTCGACGTTGGTGACGGCGTTGAGGATGACGAATTTCTCCTGATGGAAGGCGGGGTCCGAGCGGAAGGTGAGGCGGCCAGCGTAGCGGCGCTCGATGTCGATGAGGAGCTCCTCATCCTCCTCGCGGAGGCGGGCCAGGAGGTCCGGATGGACCACGATTTTGATCTCGTGGACGTCGGACTGATGCTTCTTCATCACCGAGTGCAGGGAGCGCTGCAGCTCCACGCTCATGGTCATCGGGCTCTTGATTCGGCCCCTGCCGTTGCAATGCGGGCAGGTGACGAACTGCGAGCTGGCGAGACTTTCCTGCGCGCGCTGGCGGGTCATCTCCATGAGCCCGAGGGCGGAGATGGGCAGGACGTGGGTGCGGGCCTTGTCCCGCTTGAGGCGATCACGCACACGCTGATAGACGGTCTGCTGATCCTTGCGGCTCTTCATGTCGATGAAGTCCGCGACGATGAGGCCGCCGATGTTGCGCAGTCGGAGCTGGCGGGCGATCTCATCCGCCGCTTCGAGATTGGTGGTAAGGATCGTCTTGTCCATGTCCTTGGCCCCTTTGTTGCGGCCGGTGTTCACGTCGATGGCGATCATTGCCTCCGTCTCGTCGATCACGATATAGCCGCCGCATGGCAGCCACACCTGACGATGGAAGGCAGAGTCGATCTGCGGCTGCACGCCGAAGAAATCGAAAATCGGCTGGGCTCCGCCGTAGTGGTGCACGCGCTTCTTGGCACGCTTGGAAATGCTCTCGACGAGCCCCTGCATGCGCTCGAATGCTACGAGATCGTCCACGAGCACCTCGTCCACCTCGTCGGTGAGGAAGTCGCGCACGGAGCGATCGATGAGGTCGGGCTCGTGGAAGAGCTCGGCTGGCGCCTTCTTCTCCTGCATGCCCTTCTCGATCTCGGCCCACTGGTCGAGGAGGATGCCCAGATCGCGCACGAAGTACCGCGCCCGCTGGCCCTGGCCGGCGGTGCGCATGATCACACCCATTCCCTCGGGGAGATCCAGCTCGCGGAGGATCTTACGCAGGCGCTCGCGCTCCTTCGGATCGTCGATCTTACGCGAGATACCGCATTGGTCGTTAAACGGCATGAGTACGAGGTATCGGCCCGCAAGGCTGATATTCGTCGTGATGCGCGGCCCCTTATTGCTGATCGGCCCTTTGCTCACCTGGACGATGACGTCCGCGCCGACGGGGTAGATATTCGGGATATCCTTGGCCGTGATCTTCTTTTGTGGCTTCCGGCCCCCTTTGCTCTCACGGGCGACCGCTTCGATGCCGCTGTCTAGAGCGGCCGGGATGGCGTCCCAGAAGTGGAGGAAGGCGTTTTTCTCGAAGCCGATGTCCACGAACATCGCCTTGAGGCCGTGCTCGATATTGCGCACGCGCCCCTTGTAGATGCCGCCGACGATGTTGCGGTCGGTCTCGCGCTCGATCGTATATTCCTCGAGCCGGTTGTTCTCGAGTAACGCGACGCGCTTCTCGAGCTTCTCGCAGCTGATGATCAGCTTATTGCCTGTCGGTTTACGGCCCAGTCCCAAAATGCGTTTTACAGTTTCGATCATTCGATGTGGCGCCCGGGTCCTTCCGGTCGGGCGTGGTTAAGGTGGCGAAGGTTTTCATCTCAGTGGTGGAAAGGATTCCAGCCCGGTTTGCGATCGGGCTTGGGTTTGCTCTTTCCTCCACCAAAGTTGAAAAAGTCGAATAGCCCGTGCTTCTTCTTCGGCTCGGGCTTGGCATGCTGGACAGTGCCCTCGGCATCGGGCTCCTGACGGATCGTCGGCTCTTCGTCCCTGCTCTGGGACGGCTTTTCGCTCACCTGAGTGGGAGCGCTCGTACTGTCGGAAGTCTCGTCGGGCGAAACGGCAGCCGGCACCGGACGGCCAAAATCAATGGAGTCGATCGCGTTGAAATTACCCACCGCGGGCTCAAGTGCCGCAAGCTTCACATCGAGCTTACCGGCTTCCATGGCGAAGATGTCGTCCATGATTTTCGCAGCGATCGGCGCCGCCACGCCACCGCCGGACTTTCCATGCTCGATCATCACGCAAATGGCGTACTTGGGTTTGTCGTAGGGGGCAAAGGCCACGAACAAGGCATGGTTGTCCTTCACCTTCATGCCGTGGTTGTCCATTCGCCAGTTCTGCGCCGTGCCCGTCTTGCCGGCCTCCTGCACTCCCGGCGTCGTGAGCCTGCCCTTGCGCGCAGTGCCGCCCTCCTCGTTCACCACACGCCACATACCGTGGCGGACGTGCTCGAGCTGCTGGGAGGTGATGCCGGCCGCCTCGAGGAGGTTGGTGCGAACCTTCGGCGGATCCTGGACGACGACTTTCCCATCCTGGCTCACGATGCGGTCGATCAATCGCGGATAAAACACGGTACCGCCATTGCCCACAGCCGCCGCGACGATCGCCATCTGGAGAGGCGATGCAAGCATGTAACCCTGGCCGATCGAGACGTTGGCGGTCTGCGCCTGGCTCCAGCGCTCCGCGGGATGCTGCTGCTTGAGCCACTCCGGCCCGGGGAGAATGCCAGGATTCTCGCCCGAGAGCGGCAGGCCCGAGGCCTGTCCAAGGCCGAGCATTCCGCCGACCGTATCGATCTGGTCGATGCCAGCCGCATTTCCGTATTGATAGAAAAAGCAGTCGCAGGAGTTCTTCAGGCCACCCTCGAGGTCCAGCATGCCGTGCGGCGACATGTGCTCGGAAACCGTCCAGCAGTGCATGGGAACGCCGTAGTCGACCTCTCCCGTGCAATCGAAATGCCGATCCCCCACCCCGGCGCGCAGACCGGCAATCGAGGTGACGAGCTTGAACGTCGATCCCGGCGCATAGCCATTGATTGCGCGATTGAGCAGCGGGTTGGTGTCGTCATTGATGAGGGCCGACCAGTCCTTCGAGGAAATGGAGGGGATGAACTTGTTCGGATCGAATGACGGGACCGATGCCATCGCGAGGACGTTGCCGTTCGTGGCGTCCACGACCACGCAGGCCGCGCGCCCCGCCACGCGAAGGGTGTCCTCGACGATGTACTGAATCCGCGCGTCGATCGTGAGATACACGTCATTGCCGGGCTTCGGCGGCACGAGCTGCTCACTGTTCTCGATGATCTGGCTCTTCGCGTTCGTGCGCAGGATGCGCGCTCCTGGCTCGCCGCGCAGGAAGGTATCCATCGCCTTCTCGATCTGCGCCTTACCCTCCATGTCGGGCTGATAGAAGTTGTAGGTTTTGCCGACCTCCATCTCGGCGCGCTCCTGGAGATTGATATCCCTGGGCGCCCCGACGTACCCGAGGATCTGCGCGGCCAATGCACCGTAGGGATAGAAACGCACGGGCTTCACCTCGGCATCGAGACCGGGCAGACCGACATTGTTCTCGAGGAACTTCGCCATCGTGTCGAAGTCGATGTCCTGCTGGTACGTGAAAGGGATGAGTGTGTCGTTCCGGAAATGAATCTGGAGCTGCTCCGCATTGTAATCCTGCGCGAGTCCGAGAGTCTTGAGCCGCGGGATGATCGTCTCGTTCACCACTGCCGGAACATCGACCTCATCCACTTCAGTGAGGTTGCCGTGGATGTCGGGTCGGCGAAGCTTCACGTCCCGCAAAGGAGCCTTGCCGCCATGCTCCTTCTTGTAGGCGTTCACCATGTCGGGCAGATAGAAGTCCACTTCGAAGCTTGCCCGATTCTCGACGAGGGGAACGCCATTGCGGTCCTTGATCTCGCCGCGTACGGCGGGCAGGCGCACGGTCACCTGCGAGCCTTTCTGTACCTTGGCCTTGTACATCGGCCCCTGCACGATCTCGATCAACCAGAGCTTCGAGACCAGCACACCGAGGCACATGAGCACGAATGCGCCCAAGAAAATGAGTCGAATAATGGGGCGGCCCTTCTTCATCTCAAAAATCCCTCTCAGGACGCCGACCCACAGTGAACAGGTTCTCTGCGATCGTCGCGATCACCACCAGGACGAGCGTCAGCAACGAGGCGATGAGTCCGGGAGCCACAATTCGCCATGCGACCGTCTCGCTCCAGAAGAGTCCGTCCTGGGTGAAGCGGTGCATGGTGATTATTACAAACTGAATGGCGAGATGCGTCATGGTCGTCAGCGCGCTCAGGAGCGCCGGGAGCCACCAGTGGCCTCGCAGGACGAGCGGTCTCACTCCCTGGCAGATCGATCCGAACGCCAAGTAGAAGAGGATAGACCAGCCCGACGGGATTTCAACCGAGCTCGAGATCGTCTGGAGCGTGTCACTGTCGATTGCCTCCGTCGCGTGATGGACGATATGCAGGATCGAAAAATCGCTCAGGATTCCGGCTTCCAGAGCAAGGATGAGCATGCACGGAAATGGAAGCACACATGCGCCGAAGCAGAAAAAGACGGGCATCAGATACACGCGGGCTCCTTCCGCCGATGCGATCGGGGAAATGAAGGGCTCGATCGCGAAAGACAAAAAGATCGCGACCACCAGAGCCAGAGTGATCCAGACCAGCTTCATTTCGCACCAGAGATGACGAAAAGATCCGACATCGTGGAAAAATCGACCGCGGGCTCGATGATCGCCTCACCATCGAGCTCACGCGATTTGAAGCTCTTGACGGTACCGATCAGCAGACCCGCTGGAAAAACCGCACCCACACCCTCAGTATAAACTTTCTGGCCGGGCTTGAGATCGGCGTGCTTGGAAAGGAAGCTCATGTGGAGCTCGGGCTTGCCGCCCTCCTGTACGCGGATGCCGCTTACGATGCCCTTTTCACGCGTCCCCTCGACATAAGCACCCACCTTGCATGTCTCGTCGGTGATAAGCATCACCGCCGAGTCATTCTTACTGGCGGTCATGATCTTGCCGACCAGTCCCTGGTCGCTGATCACCGTCATCGGCACTCCGCCCTGCGTCCCATCATCGACCCCATCCTCGAAGCCGCGATTGATCACCACGGAATTCCACCATGTCGACGCGTCGCGCGTGAGGACTTCCGTCGGGATGAGTCGGAACAATGAACGCGTGCGATAGTCGAGTGCCTCGCGCAGTCTGTTATTCTCGTCCTGCGTATTGCGCAGCATTTCGTTCGCCGCGCGCAGCTCCATATTCTCCTTCGTGAGGCGCTTGTTGTCCTCCTCGAGTTCGTCGAGAGACTTGAGTCCCTTGCCGACGGCGCCGAGTCCCTGCTGGACGGCGGAGCCCGTACGCAGGAATGGCGACATCATGCCCATGATGCTGCGTTGCACTTTTTGGGCCGTGTTCGTGCCCAAGAGCATGAACGCGATGCCAAACAGCACCACGACACTGGCAAGGATGATATTGACCTTCCTCATGGCGCGATTGGTCGCTCAGACGGCTCGCCTGGGGATACCCGCACGAGTCGGGCTACGGGCTAGGCCGCAGCATGCTGCTGACGATCCATCGAGGAAACGCGACGCAGCAAGTTAAGTTCCTGAAGGGCCTTCCCCGTTCCCTCGGCCACCGCACTGAGCGGATCCTCGGCAACATGCACGGGCAGCCCGGTCTCCTCTGCGAGGAGACGGTCGAGACCGCGCAGGAGAGCTCCACCACCCGCGAGCACGAGGCCGCGGTCCACCAGATCGGCGGACAGCTCGGGAGGGCAACGCTCGAGCGTGATACGCACGGAGTCGACGATCGTCGAGATCGGCTCCATGAGAGCCTCGCGCACCTCCTGGGAGGTAATGGTGATTGTCTTCGGGAGGCCGGCGACGAGGTCGCGTCCCTTGACCTCCATACTGACTTCCTTCTCGAGCTTGTAGGCGGAGCCGATCTTGATCTTGATCTCCTCGGCCGTGCGCTCACCGATCATCAGATTATACGCGCGCTTCATGTATTGCGCGATGGCCTCGTCGAGTTCGTCGCCCGCGACACGCACGCTGCGACTGAAGACGATGCCGGAGAGCGAAATGAGCGCCACTTCCGTGGTGCCGCCGCCGATATCGATGATCATATTGCCTGCGGCGTCCTGAACGGGCAGACCCACTCCGATCGCGGCAGCCATCGGCTCCTCGATGAGGTGCACTTCACGCGCTCCTGCGTGAATGGCGCTCTCGCGCACCGCTCGCTTCTCGACTTCGGTAATGCCGCTCGGCACAGCGATCACGACACGGGGCCGACGCATGCGGCTGCGGCTATGCACCTTGCTGATGAAGTGGCGAAGCATCGCCTCTGTCACCTCGAAATCTGCGATCACGCCGTCCTTGAGCGGACGGATGGCGACGATGTTGCCCGGTGTGCGGCCGAGCATTCGCTTGGCCTCGTCACCTACCGCAAGCACCTTGTTCGTGCCGGCATGGACGGCCACGACCGAGGGCTCTCGGAGCACGATGCCATGGTCTTTTACGAATACGAGGGTGTTTGCAGTGCCCAAATCGATCCCAATATCATGCGAAAGGAACCCAAGAATTTTATCAAACATCTGGCTATGAGTAAGTTATGTGCTGAAAAATTTAAGGCGCGCACAACGCATCCGCGCGCATCAGGCCTTTGGAAAGACCGATGCGACACTAGGAAGCGAAATTTCAAGGAGTCAAGGCAAACATTCTGAAGAATGGCTTATTCCCCTCGATGAATCCCCCTCTGCTACAATTCGCCCTGCCGGCTGTCTAAATTGCGGCAGCGATAGCCTCTCCCATGCCGGTGGTACCGACCTTCGTCGTCCCCTCGGTCCAGATATCCGCCGTGCGGAATCCGTCGGCAATGACCTTGCGGACGGCCGCATCGATCGCGATCGCAGCGTCCTCGCGTCCCAGCGAATAACGAAGGAGCATGGCCGCCGAAAGAATCTGAGCAATGGGATTTGCAATACCCTTGCCGGCAATGTCCGGAGCCGTACCACCACTGGGCTCGTACATTCCGAAGCGGCGCTGTCCGCCGGTCGCTTCGCCCAGGCTGGCACTCGGAAGCATCCCGAGAGATCCGGTCAACATCGCCAGCTCGTCGCTGAGGATGTCGCCAAACATGTTCTCGGCCAGAATGACGTCGAATGCCTTGGGGTTCTTCACCAGCTGCATTGCCGCATTGTCCACATAGAGGTGGCTCAACGAGACGTCGGGATAGTCGCGACCGGTCTCGGTGACCACGCGACGCCAGAGCAGACCATTCTGGAGGACGTTGGCCTTGTCGATCGAGGTCAGTGCGCCACGGCGGGCACGGGCAGCCTCGAAGGCGACACGGGCAATACGGCGAATCTCGCTCTCCCAATAGATCATCGTGTCCACGGCGAAGAACTCGCCGTTCTCCTCCTTGGTGTATTTCGGCTCGCCGAAGTACAGGCCGCCGGTGAGCTCGCGCACGCAGAGCACGTCGAATCCACCCTCCACGGAGCGCGGATGCAGGGGCGAGGCATGGGCCAGCTCCGGCAGGCAGACGCCGGGGCGCAGGTTTGCAAACAGGCCGAAATGCTTGCGCAGCGGCAGTAGCGCTGCGCGCTCCGGCTGCTCATTGGCGGGCAGGCTCTCCCACTTCGGCCCGCCGACGGAGCCGAAGAGAATGGCATCGGACTCCTCGCATACGCGAAGCGTGGCTTCCGGCAGCGCCTTGCCGTCCACGTCGATGGCGATACCGCCGACGCGGCAGGGCGTGAACTCGATCGAAATCGAAAATTTCTGCGTGACGACGCCGAGCACGCGCATTGCCTCGGCCATTACCTCGGGGCCAATGCCGTCGCCGGCCAGCACCGCTACTTTGAAAGTCTCACTCATGGGAGCGGACATTTAAGCGGGCCATCGCTCCGCCATCAAGCTCCTCGCGCCTGATCGATAAATGCGCGCACACGCGCCGGATCTTTTCGCCGCGGATTTCCCTCCGATTCCACTCCGCTCGCCACATCCACACCGTGCGGGCGCACCACGCGCACGGCCGCAGCGACCGTCTCTGGCCGCAGCCCCCCTGCGATTAGGACACGGCGGTCCCGGTGCGCGCGCACGAACTCCGCCGCCAGGTCCAGATCCAGCATAGCTCCCGTGCCGCCGTAACCTGCCGCCGAGTGAGCATCGAGCAACAAGTCGCTCGTCGCATAACCCATAGCAGCGTCGAGCGCCTCCTGTCCGGAGACGCGTACCGCTCGCAACCAGGGCAATGCGCAGGTGGCGCAGAGCTCGGGCGTCTCGTCGCCGTGGAACTGCACCGCGTCGAATACGCCAGCCTCCTGCACGCGCGCCAGAAGGTCGGCAGAGGCATTCACCACCACCGCGACGCGAGTGACAGGCACCTCGCGCAGCCAGTCGCAGACGTCCGCGATCTCGACGAATCGCTTCGACCCGGGGAAGAGATTGATTCCTATCGCGTCGGCTCCGGCCCGAGCAGCCATCCCGGCATCCTCGGGATTGGTGATGCCGCAGATCTTGATGCGCAGATTTCCGGACTGGAAAAGCGCGCCGCGTGTTTCCGAGACAGGCATGGTCAGAATGGTGGCGGTGGCATCTCGCGTACGAGCCGTACAAGGCCGGTTTGCCATCCTTCGCGCACGGCTCGCAGCCAGGGATCGTGCTCCTCGAGGACGGCATGGCGACGCACCTCGAGACTGTCCGCCTCGTAGCAAAAGACCTCGAATGGCGTTCCGACAGAGACATTGCTCTTCGCCGTGGCGTCCAGAGAAAGCAGGCCGCAACGCACCGCCTCGTCCAGTGGAGTATCGAAGGTGATCGCACGATCCAGCAGAGGCTTGCCGTACTTCAGTTCGCCGATCTGTAGGAATGGCGACTCGCGACTCGCGTGGATCGCGTTTCCCGGCGAGTAAATGCGGTAGATCTGGGGCGGCTGGCCACCGATCTGTCCACCGAGGATGAGGTTGATATTGAACTCCAGACCCGCCTCGCGCATCGCCGGCCCGTCCTGCGCGCGCACGGCGCGCACCTTCTCGCCGAGATAGCGCACCGTCTCGTAAAGGCTGTCGCGGTTCAATAGGCACGGGAGCGTGCCCTCCGGTCCCGATTCAGCCATATCCTCCTCGATCATAGCCGCAACCGACTGCGTAAGGGAAAGATTCCCGGAGCTAAGCAGGCAGAGCACGCGATCGCCCTCGCGGGCGTAGATGCGCATCTTCGGATGGATCGTGATGTTGTCCACCCCGGCGCTGGTGCGCGAGTCGGAGAGGAATACGATCCCTTCCCGGCAGAGCAGACTCAGGCAGTAGGTCATGTCCCTTTTATCGCACAGCGGACCGGCGGTCGCTATTCCTGTTTCGGGCGATGTTGCGACGTCGGGCTAGCCGCGACGCGACTATTCGATCACCCGCACCCGCGCGCGCTTTACCCGCTCATGGTGCGTGATCAGGTGCATCCGCCCGTCGCTGGCACGGAAGAAAGAGCTGAATGCCAAGCTTACGATACTGATCAGAATCGAGGCGAAAAAAGCCTCCCAGAATCCGTTCACATGGAAGGGATGCACCAGCGAGGAAACGAAAAGCAGGAGCAGGGCGTTCACGACAAAAATAAAGAGGCCCATCGTCACAATGATAAACGGCAGGCTCAGAAGGAGCAGCACCGGGCGAATAAAGGCATTGGCAATCCCGAGGAGCAAAGAAGCTCCCACCAGCGTGCCGAATGTATCGTAGGAAATGAGGCTGGGGAACATCCAAGCCACAAGCATCACCGCGAACGCCGTGATAAACCACCGAATCAGAAACGCCTGCATAGCTTGAAGTTAGGCTCCACAGGCGATTTTTGAAGATTTATTTTGCCAATGAGCGCCCAGCTTCCTATTTCGGTGGCAGGGGAATACGCCATGCCAAAATCCAAGAAATCCGACTCGGAGAAAGCAGCGAAAGATAAGAACCTCAAATTCTTGAAGGAGAAGTCCGACAAGGAGAAAAAGGGCAAAAAGAAGGCCAAGGCCGAAGAGGTCAAGGCGGAGCCGACTCCTGTCGAGAAACCCGCCAAAGCGATCGCGAAGGCCGCGCCTTCCCGCAAGAAGGCGATCGTTGCCGTCGGGTCGAGCCCGATCGCGACCAGCTCCGCCGGAGTTTCGATCTCCAGCGATGACGTCGCGCTCCGCGCCTACTATATCGGCGAACGCCGACGCGCCATGGGCTGGCCGGGAGACTCCACCAGTGACTGGGTGGAGGCCGAGTTGCAGCTTCGTACCGAAGCCGGCCTTTCAGCCTAGTATCATCCATCCGTTGGCGGCGGGATGGGAGCCATAGATGCTCTCTCCCGCGCGCATGCCGATCGATGCCGAATCGATCTATAGCTCTCTTTGGAACAAGGGGCTGCGCAGGGATTGGAGATTCACTTTTCCGAGCGCTGGCGTTTGGCCGGCGTGGCAGCGGACGCCGTGGTGCGAAGCGTCGTCACCGTGCAACCAAATTGATCTGCTGGTGTGGCACCCCACAAGACAGCTCGCCAGCCGGCAGCGACCTCGGGAAATTTCACGCTCACATGCGCCTTGCCATCCGAGTCGGTGACGATTTCCGGGAACCAAAGCGTGATTGCGTCGGGACTCGCTC
>Ga0068856_100002448_pt1 | contig 19099 bp, 16 predicted proteins | sample KBSCornC62_FD_66595 | JGI IMG/M metagenome (GOLD analysis project Ga0068856, IMG submission 66595) | Corn rhizosphere microbial communities from Kellogg Biological Station, Michigan, USA - KBS Corn C6-2 | ecosystem: Host-associated > Plants > Roots > Rhizosphere > Soil ...
ACGCCGCGACAAACTAAAGTTCGTCGGACATTAAGAATGCCTACTTCATCCCACAAAACTGCATTAGTGACGGGTGCATCGCGTGGTATTGGACGGGCGATTGCAATCGAGCTCGCTCGCCTGGGCTACGATGTAATGATCAATTACGTTTCGAACTTAGTAGCTGCTGAGGACGCGCGGAACGCCGCGCAACTAGCCGGAACAGAAGGATCTCGCGCTGTCCTTTGCCAGGCCGACGTTGCAAATGGATCAGATCGTCAGAGGCTCATCGATAGGACACGCTCCGAGTTTGGTCGTCTGGATCTGTTGGTTAACAATGCTGGCATTGCACCCAACAAGAGAATTGATCTGCTGGAGGCAGCGGAAGAAGAGTTCGATCACTTGATCGCAGTCAATCTCAAGGCTCCTTACTTTCTTAGCCAGGCTGCGGCGAGGTGGATGATCGAACAAAGAAACAGCGGAGCAATCCAGGATTATTCACCTTCGATCATCAACATCAGTTCGATCTCCGCCTTTGCTGGTTCGCCCGAGCGCGGTGCGTACTGTGTTTCAAAAGCTGGTCTGGCAATGATGACGAACCTGTATGCGCTGCGTTTAGCAGACGATGGAATCAGTGTTTATGAGATAAGACCAGGGGTGATTGAAACCGACATGACGGCAAACGTTAAAGAGAAATACGATCGAATGATCGATGCCGGTCTAACACCGATTAAGCGGTGGGGCACACCTGAGGATGTCGCTGATGCGGTTGCGGCAATCGCATCAGGTCGCCTGAAATTTTCGACAGGCGAGGTCATTAACGTTGATGGTGGGTTTCATTTGAGAAGATTGTGATAGTTCTTCTCTGCGCAATCTCAGCGTTCTCTGCGTCTCTGCGGTGAAATTTCGTAGGTGATGTCAACGCATAACCCCAGAGACGCAGAGAACGCTGAGGCTGCGCAGAGAAAACAACTTACATCGAGACTATGTCTGATACGTCATTCTCTCTAATCGAGCACGCTTTCGAATTCGCGCAGCAACAGGTGCGTGCCCTGGTTGAGCGCGATCCGGATTTCTATCCGCTCTACACCGAAAAAGGAAAGTGGCGTCATTCAAAACCGGCGTGGACTCGTTGGTGTGATGGTTTCCTTCCCGGAATGATGTGGATCTTCTACGAAGAGACTGGCGAAGAGGAGTGGCGCGAGCTCGCCCAACGATATTCAAAGCCACTCGAACATCGAAAAGATGATCGCGATGTGCATGATCTTGGTTTCATTTTTTATCACGGCACGTATAAACGCTGGTACGAGGCAACTCTTCGCGATGGCTCTCCGGATGAATCCTTGAATGATGTGGTCATTCACGCTGGTCAGACTCTCGCGCTCCGTTTCAACGAGGCTGCCGGTTGTTTACGATCCTTCCACGGTGAAAATTCCAACTTCATCGACATCATGATGAACGTTGGAATTATTTTTTATGCAGCCATCGCTACGGCTGACGTCACTCTGCTGGAAGTAGCGTATAGACACTGCAACGTTACCAGGAGGACTTTGGTTCGCGGTGACGGCAGCACGGCGCATGAGGGAATCTTTGATACGAACAGTGGTGAATTCTTAAAGCAGACTACACAACAAGGTTTTCGTGGTGACTCGTGCTGGTCGCGCGGCCTGGCATGGTCGCTCTATGGTTTCGGCACGGTCTATGAACTCACCAGAGATCCAGAGTGGTTGGAAGTCGCAATGCTCAATGCTGATTTCTGGTTGTCGCACGTCGATGAGTACGGGATCGCGCCGTGGGATTTTGACGCGCCTCCAGATGGTCGTCTGAGTATCGGCCAGGTTGACACAAGCGCTTCGGCGATTGCGGCAAGTGGATTACTTAACCTGGCACGCGTCGCTCCGACTGTAGCTCAAAGGCAAGCGTATCGTGATCGCGCATTAATAGCGCTTGAGACTTTGACTGAGGAATATCTGGGTGAAGGCGATGATGGTTGGGAAGGAATACTTCGTGGTGGCGTTTATCACATTCATAAAGATCTCGGAGTAAATGAGTCGGTGATGTGGGGTGAGTTCTTCTTTGTTGAAGCGCTACAGAAGGCGCGGCACTGGTTCATGTCCGATATGCTTTAGCTTGTCGTGTGGTCCGAGACACGCACCATGATTTTCTTGAGCCGCTAAACAATAAGCGTTCGTGTCTCGGATCACCCGACAAGCTAAAGCATATCGGACATCGGAAACATGCGAGTTTATCCTGCAATAGGTGGCCACAAGTCGTTGGCTGAATTCAAGGCGCATGTCTCAAGCCTTGGGTTGTCGATTCCTTGCGATGACGAACTTCTGGTTGGTCCAACATCACCTTTAGCACAGCCCATTGAACTCGATAACAGACGAATCGGCAATCGTTTCTGCATTCATCCGATGGAAGGCTGGGACGGTACGCCCGATGGAAAACCAAGTAATGCCACAATCAGGCGTTGGCGAAATTTTGGTTTGAGCGGGGCGAAATTGATCTGGGGTGGCGAGGCGGTTGCTATCAGGCATGATGGTCGCGCTAATCCAAATCAACTTCTGATCAGTGAACAAAATAAAGCCGGTCTCGCAGAGTTGCGCGAAACAGTGCTCAAAGCTCATCTAGAGGTCGGCGAGACGCATGATGATTTGTTCATCGGTTTGCAGCTTACTCATTCCGGTCGCTTCAGTCGCCCGAACGAGAAAACCAAGCCTGAGCCTCGCATTCTTTATCATCACCCAACTCTGGATCGACGGGTCGGCATCGATGAAGACTATCCCGTATTAACCGATGGTGAAGTCAGATCAATCATCGACGACTTCGTTTTCGCTGGTCGTGTCGCAAGCGAGCTTGGCTACGATTTCGTTGATATCAAACACTGTCACGGTTATCTCGGTCATGAATTTCTGAGTTCGCATACCCGCGACGGGAGATATGGCGGCAGTTTTGAAAACCGCACGCGATTCCTCCGTGAAGTAGTTGACGGTATCCGATCGTTTTCGCCCGGGCTTGTCATTGGTGTCAGGGTATCGATTTTCGATTTGATCTCATTCAGACCTGATCCGGCACAGACCGTCAACGGAAAGATGGGAGCAGGAATTCCTGACGACTATGAGACTTTGCTGCCATATCACTATGGTTTTGGTGTTAACCGTGAACAGCCGGAGAAGTATGATCTGACCGAGCCGCGTCGATTTCTTTCACTGCTGCGCGATTTGAAGATTCGTTTGGTGAACCTCACTGCGGGCAGTCCTTATTACAACCCTCATGTTCAGAGGCCCGCTTTGTATCCGCCTTCCGATGGATACCAGCCACCGGAAGATCCTTTAGTGGGAGTGGCGCGACAGATGGAAGCGACCCGAGTCTTGAAACAGGAATTTCCTGATTTGGTTTTCGTCGGAACCGGTTACACATACTTGCAGGAGTTTCTTCCGTTCGTTGCTCAGGCGGCGGTCCGCGAAGGATGGGTCGATTCAGTTGGCCTGGGCCGGATGGTTTTGTCGTATCCTGAGTTACCGCGCGACGTACTGACCGGTCAGGTACTAAAGCACAAACGAATTTGCCGGACGTTTAGTGATTGCACTACCGCGCCACGAAACGGATTACCTTCGGGTTGTTATCCGCTTGATTCGTTCTACAAGGAATCGGCGCTCGGCGTGGAACTGAAGAGGATCAAAGCCGCCAAAAGAGCAGGCAATGTCCGATAAGCTTTAGTCGTCAGTGATCCGCAGGCAATAGGTCCAATAGGTCATATAGGTCCTATCAAGATGAACCACACGCGACGAAACTTTCTTAACCTGCTTGCACAGTCCGAACCGCGTGCCGCGAGTTATTGGCTTCACGTCAATCGAACGGCGATGGCCTGTCGCTTCGAAGTGACCATGCGCCAGTCGGAGGAGACGGGCATCGCCGCAGCAACAGAAGCGTTGGATGAGATTGATCGGCTTGAATCACGTTTGACTGTCTTTCGCGAGACCAGTGAAGTTAGTGTCATCAATTCTGAAGCTGCAAAGACACCCGTCGAAGTCTCGCAAGAACTATTCGATTTGTTGACGTTATGCCAACGCCTTTATGAAGGCACCGACGGCGCATTTGATGTCACCTCAGGACCACTTACTCGGTGTTGGGGATTTTTAAGACGACAAGGTCGAATGCCGTCGCAGGCTGAAATCGATCAATCGAAGTCCGTCGTGGGTTCGGATAAGTTGCTTCTTGATGACACGATGAGAACTGTTCGCTTCGCACGTGTCGGTATGGAGATCAATTTAGGCAGTATCGGCAAAGGATACGCATTGGATTCCGCCGCTGAACTAATGTCCACCAGTGTAAGCACTGCTTTGCTAAACGCAGGTTCGAGCAGTATGAGAGCTGCCGGTAAGGGTGAAGACGGAAGTGGTTGGCTAGTGGGTTTGCGAAATCCGCGTTCGAAGCTGCGTCGATTGGGTGTTTTGAGACTTCGCGATTGTGCTCTTTCAACCAGCGGTGGTGAAGAGCAGTTCTTCGACCATCAAGGTCAACGTTACAGTCACATTATCGATCCACGCAGTGGTTGGCCTGCCTCCGGAGTAACTTCTGTAAGCGTGGTTGCGCCGACCGCCGCGATTAGTGATGCATTGGCAACAGCGTTCTTTGTGGGTGGACGACAGTTTGCAGAGCGGTACTGTCAAAATCATACGGACGTTCTGGCGATCATGCTCGAGAGTCATGCTGCAGCGCCAATCTCATTCGGCCAGAGTTCTGGTTGTGAGGGTCTTCAAGACTTGTAGAACCATATGAGCGATACAACAAGTCGCCTTTCATCATTTCAGCAGTTTGCGCTAATTGCGCTTCGGACAGTCATTGGCTGGCACTTTTTGTATGAGGCTTACTACAAGATTGTGTCCCCCGCCTGGAGTCCAGGTGGTGGACCATTAACACCATGGAGCTCGGTGGGCTATCTGAAAGGAGCTTCGGGTCCGCTTGCGCAAGTCTTCCAACGATTGATCAACTCAGGAGCGACGCCATGGCTCGATCGCTCCGTGAAGATTGCCTTACTGCTAATTGGGTTGAGCCTGGTCCTGGGCTTGTTTACTCGGATTGGCGCTTCTGGTGCGCTGTTGTTACTCAGCTTGTTCTATCTGCTCTATGTGCCCACGTTGGGTGTGCCTCAACCAAACGCAGAAGGAACGTATTTAATCGTTAACAAGACATTGATTGAAGCTATTGCCGTGATTGTCTTGCTGGCGTTTGACACAGGCAGGATTGCCGGACTGGACTTGTTGTGGAGAAGGAAGCGGAGTAGTTCAGTGGAGCAACCAGTATAGGACTATAAGAGACCTATTCGACCTATTATTCTTTGCCTCGAGGTCAGATCATGAACCTAACCGATCAACAAAAAACAATTGGACGCCGAAACTTTCTAAAGGCTGTCGCAGGTGTGCCTGCTCTTGCGGCGCTGGGAGGTGTAGCTCTGACGCGCGGACCTGTTCGTGGTGGTCCAGTGAAGATTGCGTTAGTCGGTACAGGTGATATGGGCAAGGGTTTGCTTGGTCAGTATCAAAAAGAGTTTTGTGATTTGAAGGCTCTGTGCGACATCAATCCAGGACGTCGTGCTGCGATGTCCGACATGATGGTGAAGAAAGGCTGGCCCAAGCCAAACGAATATGACGACTGGCAGCAGATGCTGCAAAAGGAGGATCTCGAAGCAGTTCACATCGCGACTCCACTCTGGATGCATTCGACCATTGCCGTTGGTGCACTCAACGCAGGGAAGCATGTCTTGTGCGAAAAGATGATGGCTAAAAGTCCTGCCGAGTGTCAGCAGATGATCGATGCCGCGAAGAAAAACAATCGTGTCCTCGAAATCGGTTACCAGCGTTTCTACAATCCCATTTATCAAGCGGCATATGCCAACATCATTAAGCAGGGTTTGCTAGGTGATGTCTATTACGCACGACTTGCGTGGCATCGAAACTCCAGCTGGCGCCGCAATGAAGCAGCGCCTTCCGCAAACTTCGACCCGAGCCGTTTCGGTTATCCAGATTGGGAACATCTGTTGAACTGGCGCATGTACCGCAAGTACTCGGAAGGCCTGTTGTGCGAGTTAGGCAGTCACATGATTACTGCAACGAGTTGGTTCTTCGATTCGCATCCCACGTCGGTCTACTCCAGCGGCGGAACATACCGGTTCAAGGATGGTCGTGAGGTTTACGATCACGTCTATGCCACGTTCACTTACCCGGGCGACCGCACTGCTACCTTTTCCTCAATTCAATCAAATGCGTTCGATGATTACTACGAAATGTTCATGGGAACCAAAGGTACCCTGATAATGACTCGCGAGCTCGATGCATACCTATTTAATGAAGGAGAAGGAGGATCTCAAACAAAGGTTGAAATGTCGCCACAGTCTGGTGCACCCGTCGCGGACAGCTCAGCAACTCAGCCGACCGGGAGTGCTCAGAGGACGGTTAACCAGGGCGACACTGTAATCGTGAACAAAGGCATCTCTTACCAAAACGAGATTGCTGAGTTTTGCTCTGCTATTCGAACGGGAAGCGACGTGCGATGCGGCGGAGAAAAAGCCATGACTTCTGCCGTTGCCATCCTGACGGGGAATCTTTCTGCGGAGAAGGGAACAAAGCTGGAGATTCCGGGACCTGTGTCCACGTAAGTTGGTTTCGTATTGCGCAGCTTACGCCAGATCTTCTGTCGGAGCGCGTCTGTCCCGGCGTGCCCATCGATCAGAAGCCCAATCCCTTAACACACGTTCGCTCTTCAGTCGGAGCGCGTCCGTCCTCGGCCGCCCCCGTCCATCAGAACCAACTCCATTACGTTGACATTCGGATCTCGTTTTCATCAGTTGATGAATTGCGGATTACGTGGGTGGTTCTGTTGGACGGGGGCGGCCGAGGACGGACGCGCTCCGACTGAAGAGCGTACATGTGTTAAGGATGGGGTTTCTGATCGTTGGGAGCGGCTGGGGACGAGGTTCAAGGCCAGCGTCTAAGCCCTTACCAGATCATATTATGATCTTGTAATCTGCAAATTTTCCGCTATACTCCCGGCCTGTTAATAAAACCAACCCCGCTCCACTCGGAGATTCCCGTTAGGGTAGTTTTGAGGTACCAGTGTGGCCAGTCGGCATTCCGCAAAAGTAGTTTGTTTCGAGGGCAGTGTGTGGATCTCGCCGCGTCAGTTCTGGGGACTCGTTCGCGAAGATATAATCGAATACCTCGACGAACGTCCGCTCACTGGCAAGTTCAAAGGTCAACCAAACGATTTCTTGATTAGCGTCAATCACACTGTGCTTAACATTACGTGCCCTGAGCATCGTCAATCTGTCATACATTCAAAACGTTACGTAAAGAAATAAGTCTTCTGGGTCCGACAGGCTGTTAGCCTGTCGTGGTTCCATTTGCAGGGTACGACAGGCTGACAGCCTGTCGTACAAAGTGAGGAGGGCCTGCATATGCTCGAGTTGATTCAGCCGATCTCGAAACGAGATCAGGTCGTCAGAGCAATGAAAGATGCAATCCTGTCGGGCACGATCGAGCCAGGCGCTTCCATCGTTGAAAGCAAAATCGCCCAACAACTTGGCGCTGGAGTTCCCCTCATACGCGAGGCACTGATCGAATTGGAACACCAGGGTTTCGTTCAAAGGACTCCCTATAAAGGTACGACCGTAACCAAACTTTCTCCCGCCGATGTACGTCACATTTTTGCGCTGAGAGTTGAACTTGAAGCGATTGCAATCGAATGGGCGAAGGAACATGCCCAGCCCGGCGACCTGGACACATTGCGTCAGGCCATACACAAGATGGAGGTAGCGGCGAAGGCATTAGATCTCCCCCAGTTCTACGAAGGTGATCTCTCTTTTCATCGGAAGATTTGGAGTCTTTCAGGTAATTCTTATCTCGTCGATACACTGGAGCGTCTCGTCGTACCGCTGTTTGCATTTTTTGTCATGAAGACCAGCAGGCAACAGGCTTCGTATGTTGAAAGTGCTTGTATGCATGGGAAAATCGTGGACGCGATGGCGGTGATGAACGCAAAGGAATTGCGCGAGGTGTTTAGAGAGTCGCTCGAGCATTGGAAAGACGATATGGTGAAGCTCTTATTTAACGAAGCCGAATGATGTCTTTCCGTCTTTGGCCTTTGGCCTTTGGTCTTTGGCCTTCGATGTTTGGTCTCATGTTTTGTTCCACGGACGACACCCCACTTCAAAGAACAAAGGCCAAAAGCCAAAGGCCCAAGTCCAAAGACCAATGACCCAACCGATCATTCTTCGCGCGATCGATGTGCACAAGTCTTACGAAGGCGTACATGCGTTACGCGGAGTGTCGTTTGAACTACGTGCCGGCGAAGTTCATGGACTTATCGGCGAGAACGGTGCCGGCAAATCGACTCTGATCAAGATCATCACTGGTGCGGTTCAGCCGGACAGCGGCGAGATCGAATTCAACGACCAACCAATACGAAACAACTCGCCTGCGCTTTCAAAACAGATCGGCATAGCGGCTATCTATCAACAACCTGCCTTATTTCCGGATCTGACTGTTGCTGAAAACATATCCATCGGCTTGGAACGTGTCCGTGCCTGGCAGAAGGTCAACTGGAAGCAGAGACGAGAGTGGGCTGCTGCATTACTCAGTCAGGTCAGTGCTCACATCAATCCAGCAACCGAGGTCCGCAATCTCAGCATGCCTGAACAACAGCTGGTCGAGATTGCGCGAGCTTTGGGGGCGAAGGCACGCGTTCTGATCATGGACGAACCCACGGCGTCGCTTGCGGAAGCGGAGACTCAGAATCTTTATCGCGTTATTTCGAATCTGCGTGAAAGCGGCGTCGGCATAATCTACATTTCACATCGCCTGGAGGAACTGGCAAAGCTGGCGGATCGAGTGACTGTGTTGCGCGACGGCTCGTATGTCGGGACTTATGACATGTCAGATCTAGATCGGTCGGAGTTGATTCGATTGATGGTTGGTCGAGAGTTATCAGCCGTGTTTCCAAAGATCGCGATTGAACCCGGTCCTGTTGTGCTCGAACTGCGCGGCGTTTCGTGTCATGCGAACGGCGTTACAGAGATAGATCTTTCCGTTCGAGCCGGCGAGATGGTGGGCCTTTCGGGTCTCGTTGGTGCCGGCAGGACGGAGCTGGCACGAACAATCTTTGGTTTGGAACCGGCTGATTCAGGCGAAGTAAGACTCAAAAACAAGACTGTACGCATTCGCGAGCCTGGTGAGGCGATCGCTCTTGGGATTGGCTATCTGCCGGAGGATCGACGTCATCACGGCGTGATTCTCGACTTGCCGATTGACTCCAACATCACATTGGCGTCCCTCAACAAATTAAGTACTGGGGTTTCATTTGACTTTAAGAAGGAAAGACAAATTGCCACTGATTATGTCCGGCGCTTCGCGATCAAGACACCATCAATCTTCGCTCCAGTGACAACTCTGTCGGGTGGCAATCAACAAAAGGTGGCGCTCAGTCGATGGCTGGAGACGAAACCGGTTGTGTTGATTCTCGATGAACCGACACAGGGGATCGACGTCGGTGCGAAAGCGGAAATACATGCGTTAATGAGTGAACTGGCTGCGCAAGGTACAGCAATATTGATGATCTCTTCGGAACTGCCTGAGATCCTCGGCATGAGCGATCGAATCGTGGTCATGCGCAACGGAAGAATCGCCGGTGCCCTAACGCGTGAAGAAGCTACTCAACACGGGATCATGTCGCTGGCACTGGGCCACGAAGAACTGGGTGCTGATTCGTGTTGTTTCGTGTGATTTCGTGGATCGTCTCTTTTGCGGCCAAGAAACCCACGATCCTCGAAATCACACGAAACAACACGAAAGAGAATACACTGATTCGTTCGCACAGGTTGAAGCCATCCGTTAGCCGCTTAGAAACATGGGATCACTGTTCGCCAGGTACAAGCGCGAGGCGTCGGTCGCGGCGGCTTATCTCCTCCTCGTGTTGACCGTTGCTGTTATTGCACCATCTTTTTTGCAAGCTACGAATTTACGTGACCTGGTCATCAATAATGCCTCGGTATTGATTGTAGCGGTCGGTATGACGCTCGTGATCCTCGCCGGTGAGATCGACATTTCAGTTGGTTCACAGTTTGCTGTCTGTACTTATCTGGCGGGTGTGCTTGCAAAAGAAGGTGTTTCGCCCTTGTTGCTGATACCCCTTCTACTTCTGGTAGGCGCACTATTCGGAGCAGTTGGCGGATTCTTTGTAGCGTTTTTGAGAATGCCTTCAATTGTAGTGACCCTCGCGCTGATGGTCGCATGGCGTGATGGCCTGCGTTGGCTCACCGAAGGCACGTGGGTGCAGGATCTCCCAAAGAATTTTCAATGGTTCGGCCTGGGCCAGGCGATTGGTCAGGTAATCGTTTTTGGTGTCGCTCTGCTTGTGTTGATTGCTTTTGGTTGGGCGCTGCGAAATCTTTCTGCCGGAAGATCAATATATGCAGTTGGGTCTGACGCCGAAGCGGCTCGTTTGGCGGGGATCAATCCCAAGCGAGTTGTCTTTATAACGTTCGTTTTCATGGGCGCGTTGGTGGGGCTTGCGGCGTTGTTAAGCGCGATCCGATTTTCAATTGTTCCGAGTAATGCCGGTGTCGGACTCGAGTTGAAAGCAATCGCTGCGGTTGTAGTCGGTGGCACTGCCATTACCGGTGGTCGCGGATCAATCATTGGCACTCTGATCGGCGTCGCGCTCCTGGGCACAATTGGAACGGCGCTGACCTTCGTTGGCATCAATCCGTTTTGGGAGAAAGCGATTCAAGGTGGGATCATTCTGGCAGCGGTCGTTTCGGATGTGCTAATTGGACGACTAACTAAGCCTGGAATAGGGCTCGAGCCTGTCTAAGAATTCTCTGCGCTACCTCTGCGTCCTCTGCGTCTCTGCGGTTTTTTTGGGCACCTGATCACCGCAGAGACGCAGAGGACGCAGACGAGGCGCAGAGAAATACTAAGAATACGAATAGTGACTTTATTGGCCACTAGTTCAGCAAATCCCAAACTGCAGATCGTTGCACCCATGTGGGTGCGACTGTTTCCAAATTACGAATGGGTTTTGCTCGTCGTATTGTTCTTTGAATGTGCGCTCTTCGGAATCACTGGCGATCACTTTCTAACGACAGGAAATGCATTCGAGGTCACACGACTCAGTGTCGAAGTTGGATTGTTAGCTCTTGCTTTAACGCCTGTGATTATCACGGGTGGCATCGATCTTTCAGTGGGATCGATGATGGGCCTCGCGGCTGTCGTCCTTGGATCGCTCTGGCGTGATGCGCATCTTCCGATTGCATTAGCAGCAGCGATCGCGTTGATCCTCGGTTGTCTTGGAGGTGGGCTTAACGGTCTGCTCATAACACGATTAGGATTGCCGCCTCTGATCGTAACCCTCGCCACGTTTTCGTTATTTCGTGGAATTGCCGAAGGACTTACTCGGGGGATCGAAAACTATTCCGGGTTCTCGCCGCGGTTTCTTTTTCTGGGCCAGGGTTATGTGGGTGGAATCATACCGACTCAGTTATTGATCCTGCTGGCTGCAATTGCCGGATTCGGGTGGTGGCTCCATCGGACTGCTTACGGGCGGAGTCTTTACGCCATCGGCCACTCCGCAGAGGGAGCCCGTTACGCTGGAATTGCAGTCTCGCGGAAACTGCTGCTTGTTTATTTGCTCTCCGGATTTGCTGCCAGCGTATCGGCAATTATTTATGTCGCGCACCTGGGTCAGGCAAAATCTGACGCAGGCACCGGTTTCGAGCTGATGGCCATAACTGCTGTTGTACTTGGTGGTGCGTCCATCTTTGGAGGACGCGGAACCATATTCGGAACGGTGCTGGGTTTATTCGCAATCGTGGTCTTACAAAACGGACTGCGTTTGAGCAGGCAGCCGGCGGAATTGGCGGGAATTCTGACTGGCGTTTTGCTATTAGTCACGATTGTCCTGAATCGCTTTTCGTCTGCGGCGAGGACAACGCATCAAAGTAATCAGACTGCTGAGGAGATCGATGTGAAGAATTCGCAGGTAGCTGTGCTGAGTGCTGTCATACTGTTGGCCGCGCTCTTGGTAGCTGGGAGCAATTGGTGGCTTGTCCACTCATTGAAATCCGAGACGTCAACATCGGCTTCTGTATCGCATAATTCTTCGCATCGGATTCAGGTGGCAATGATGCCGAAGGCGAAGGGGGATCCCTACTTCGTTAGTTGTCGCCAGGGAGCTGAAGAAGCGGCAAAGGAGTTAGGGGTCGATTTACTATGGGATGGTCCAACCGATCTCGATCCTGCGAAACAGAACGAAGTCGTTGAAGCGTGGATAACTAAAGGGGTAGATGTCATTGCTGTCAGTGTTGAGAACCAGGCTGGAATTTCGACAGTTCTGCGAAAGGCAAGAGAGAAGGGAATCAAAGTAATAACCTGGGATGCAGACGCGGAAAAAGATGCGCGCGACTTTTTGATCAATCAAGCGACGCCGCAAGGCATTGGTTTCACATTGACGGATGAGACCGCGCGAATCATGGACAATCGCGGCGAGTTTGCAATCATCACGGCGTCACTAAGTGCTGCGAATCAGAACGAGTGGATCAAGAACATTCGGGCTCGCCTTGCTGAAAAATATCCTGAGCTGAAACTGGTCGCCGTCCAACCGAGTGAAGGTGACCGCGACCGTGCTTTTTCGGAAACACAAACAGTACTGAAGGTCCATCCGAATGTGAAGGTGATTATGGCGATTGCCGCGCCAGCCGTTCCGGGTGCCGCGGAAGCCGTAAAACAATCAGGAAGAACCGATGTGAAAGTGACAGGGCTATCATTGCCAAACATGAACAAGCCTTATGTAAAGTCAGGCGTTGTCGAGAGTGTGGTTCTGTGGAATACGACGGACTTAGGTTACCTCACCGTGTATGCTGCCGACGCGCTAAGCAAAGGCGAATTGAAACGGGGTGATCGCGAGATAAATGCGGGGAGACTCGGCAAGATCGCGGTGGTTGATGATGAAGTCCGCCTCGGCGCGCCGTTTATTTTCAATAGAGACAATATAGATCGGTTTAATTTTTGATGAATGAGCTTTGTACTTGTGATTTGTGCTTTGTCTTCTACCGCGAAGCGGTTACGTCACGAGCCCGGGGTTGCTTCAACCCTGGGTTATTGATGATTTGTAGCACGAACCAAAACGCGGTTGCGCCGCCGACGCAACCCGTTCCGGGTTGAAAGGGATAACGCGATGATCCCAGGGTTGAAGCAACCCTGGGCTTTGCGGCGAAACCGCTTCGCGGTTAGAAGACAGACCACAAAGCACAAAGAACAAAGCACAGAATGCACTAGGTGAAGTTATGAAGCATGCCAGGATCCAGGAAGTCCGCGCCTATGTAATCGCGCCCGACGAAATGGGCGCTGATTATCACAACCAGCACGGCAGTCATTGGATTATCGATCTCCCAATCGCGAATCCAATGTCGGTTTACGAAGAATACAAAGCCGAACGCACCAGCTGGGGCATCAACGCGCTCGGCACAGTTATCGTACAAGTTGAACTGAGTGACGGCACAGTTGGCATTGGGTGCAGCATTGGTGGTGAACCGGCGTGCTACATCATCGAAAAACACTTGAGCCGGTTCGTTGAAGGACAAGACCCACGCAACGTTGAACTAATCTGGGACCAAATGTGGCGCGCCACGATGCCATATGGACGAAAAGGACTAACAGTTCAAGCGATCAGCGCCGTCGATTTGGCAATTTGGGATTGTTTAGGAAAACTCCGAAGCGAGCCGGTGTACGCATTGATAGGTGGCAAAACCAAGGAGCGCTTGCCGGTCTATGCCACAACGTCGCGTCCGGACATCGCATATCAATGGGGATTCAAAGGAGCGAAGATTCCATGTCGTTATGGACCAGCCGACGGTAATCAAGGCCTGAAGAAGAACATCGAAGTCATGGCAGAAGCTCGAGGGCAGGTCGGCCCCGATTTTCCGCTGCGTCTCGACTGTTACATGGCGTTAACCGTGCCATATGCAATTCAACTTGCGAAGGCATTGGCCCCTTACGATCTGACATGGATTGAAGAATGTTTACCGCCAGACGATTACGATGGTTATGCTGCACTTAAGGCGGCACTGACAGGAATTTGCCTGGTGACAACGGGAGAGCACGAATACACGCGCTATGGTTTTCGTGAGCTGATCGCACGCAAGTGTGCAGACATTCTGCAGCCGGACATCAATTGGGTTGGTGGACTGACCGAGGCGCGTCGGATAGTCGCAATGGCTGCCGCGTACGATATTCCGGTGATACCGCATGGCTCGAGTGTGTTCTCGTATCACATGCAGTACGCGTTTTCGAATTGCCCGATCGCCGAGTTTCTCGTAATGAGTCCAAAGGCCGATCAATTGGTTCCATTGTTTGGCGAGTTATTCACAAATGAGCCGTTGCCAAAGGATGGATATATTGATTTGAGTGACGAGCCAGGCTGGGGAGTTGAGTTGAACGATCAGCTCGAGCTGGTGCGTCCCTATCAAAGCCGGCGTGAAGTAGTTGTTTTGTAGGCGGGCTTTGGTCTCGGCCTTTGGTTTTTGTTCGTGTTAATTCGTGTGATTTCGTGGATCGTACATCTCGGGAAATAACAAATGATCCACGAAATCACACGAACAAACACGAAAAGAACTGACAAGTAATCCGCCTTTTGCCACAGTATTTGCCGAACTGAAATATGAATGACTTATCAGGACAAGTAGCAATCGTAACCGGCGCGGCCTCCGGTCTTGGTCTAGCAATCGCGAGAAGACTGCATGATGAGGGTGCGAACGTTGCCTTGCTAGATCTCAATCACGAAGCAATCGAACGGGCGTCCAGTCACATTGGTTCGAATGCTATTTCGTTTACACTGGATCTTACAAAACAAGATCAGGTTGAAAATGTTGTCAGTCAGATTTCCGAACGTCATGGTCGCATCGACATTCTTGTTAACAGCGCCGGGGTCACTGGCATAACAAATATCAAGACTCACGAAGTCGATCCGGCAAACCTACGTTTTGTGTTTGAGGTGAACTTCATGGCGTCGTATTTCACAGCGCGAGCAGTTTTGCCGCACATGCTGAAACGAAACTATGGTCGGATCCTCCACATCGCGTCCATCGCGGGCAAAGAAGGCAACGCAGGAATGTTGGCGTATTCGGCGTCGAAAGCAGCCGTGATTGGAATGACCAAGGTGCAAGGTAAGGAGTATGCCGAGACCGGGATCACGGTCAATGCATTGGCGCCCGCTGTCATCCAAACGCCGATGGTCGATGCGATGCCGCCGGAACAAGTGAAGTACATGACTGACAAGATTCCGATGAAGCGATGCGGCACGCTCGACGAAATCGCCCACATGGCTGCATTCATTGTTTCACCAGGAACGGCGTTTACCACTGGGTTTACGTTTGATATGACGGGCGGGAGGGCGACTTATTAAGGTTTGTAAATCGATTTGCTCAAGTCATTTTCCATATATCATTTGACATTTTTCAGTTTGCATTTTGATTACGTAGAGGCGTTCAATAATTAAATCTTTAAGCGAGTTTCAATTGATTGCGTCACTACCCATGTAGATCCAAATGAAAACTGAAAAAGGTCAAATGATATATGGAAAATGACTTGAGCAAATTTCTTAACACCCCGACGAAATACGAGATCCAACTCCTCAAAATGGGCCATTGCGACGTGATGGGTCCGGAGGTGTACTGGATGAGCCACTGGACCGATTGGGTCCAACTCTATTTTTGGATGGTTGTGATCAGCGGTAATGGCAAGACAGCCATCATCAACACTGGACCTCCCGAAGATCTTTCGGCCTTGAACGAGCGTTGGAGTAGCGGTTTTGGTGAGCGCGGCAAACTTGTCCGGGCGGAAAATGAGCGACCACTCAATGCACTCGCAAGTTTGGGAATCAAGCCCGAAGATGTCGATTATGTACTGATTACCCCGATTCAGGTTTACGCGACTGCAAACATCCAACTCTTCAAGAACGCTCAGGTCTGCATTTCGAAACGCGGTTGGATCGAAGATTTCCACGCCGAAAAATTTCCGATGCACGTTCCGCGTGAATTTCGACTTTCGGAAGAGACACTCCGATATTTAACGTTTGAGGGCCACGATCGTCTCCGACTATTGCAGGACACTGACGAAATTATTCCAGGGCTTCGTTGTTTTTGGGCCGGCGTTCATCATCGCTCTTCTATGTGCTATGTAGTTAATACGGAGAAGGCGCGCGTTGGCATTTCGGATTGCTTGTTCAAGTACGGCAATCTTGAAGACGGACATCCATTAGGAATTCAGGAAAGCCTCGAAGAGTACTACTGGGCACTGAGACGTATAAAGAACGAGACTGATGTGTTCGTGCCTTTGTATGAGCCTGATGTTTTGAAGAGATTTCCGGGCGGGAAGATAGCGTAGCGGTCTTTGGCCCTTGGTTTTTGGCCTTTGATCTTAGGACCTCGGTTTCCCCGATTAAGGTACATCAAATAAGGCCAAAGGCCAAAAACCAAAGGTCAAAATCCAAAGACCATGATCAGACGATCTTTCCTGATGACACTAAAGCCTGGAGCCTGGATTGATTATGAAAGGCGTCACAATCCAATCTGGCCCGAATTGCAAGACGTGTTGCGCGAATATGGAGTGCACAACTACTCAATCTTTTTCGACCGGAGTAGTAACAGAAGGCTCTTCGCATATGCTGAGATCGAGTCGGAGGAATTATGGCAACGCATCGCGGAGACTGAAGTGTGCCGGCGTTGGTGGAGTTATATGAAGGACCTGATGCTGACGAATGACGACGACAGTCCGGTTACTGCGGACCTAGACGAAGTCTTCCACCTCGACTAAGAGTATCCGCAGAGTCAGTAGTCAGTAGAATAGGTCGTATAGGTCTAATAGGCCCTATACTGCGGATAAACAACATTGGCTAATCGTCTCAAAGATAAAGTCGCAATAGTGACGGGTGCCGCGCACGGCATCGGCCGAGCCACTGCGATTTTGTTTGCCGAAGAAGGAGCGAAGGTTAGCATCGCGGATCCAAGCGTAGCGGCTGGTGAAGACAGTGTGGCGCACATTCGGAATGCGGGCGGTGACGCGATCTTTGTCCGCACGGATATCTCAAGTGAAGACGATTGTCGTAACTGCTGTGACGAAACAGTCAGATCATTTGGTCGTCTGGATATTCTCGTTAACAACGGCGCGGTTTTCGTGCTGAAGGGATTGGAAGCTTCAATCGAAGATTGGCAACAAGTGTTAGGTGTCAATGTAGTTGGTACCGCGATGATGAGTCGCTTTGCTTCGGAGTACATGAAGCAGTTCGGCGGTGGCTCCATTGTGAACCTTGGTTCCATTTCAAGTTTCGTCGCGCAACCGTCATTCGTTACGTACAGCGCAACTAAAGCGGCAATCCTTCAGATGACGCGCAATATGGCGATGGACCTTGCGCCGTTCAACATTCGTGTGAATTGCGTTTGTCCGGGAACGATATTGACGCGTGCCTCGGAAGAGCATATGGCGCGTGTGGGAATGACTAAGGAAGAATTCATTGCTGAGGAAGGGCCAAAGAATCTGCTGAACCACGTTGGTGAGCCCAGCGAAGTTGCCTATCCGGTTCTGTTTCTTGCTTCAGACGAAGCCTCGTTTATTACGGGCGCACATCTGATGGTTGATGGTGGATATACGACACAATAAACGTTTTTTGTTTTTTGTACTTTGTGCTTTGTTCTTCTACCGCGAAGCGGTTACGCCACGGAGCCCAGGGTTGCTTCAACCCTGGGTTATTGATCATTTCCAGCACCAACCACAACGTGGTTGCGCCGCCGACGCAACCCGTTCCGGGTTGAAAAGGAATAACGCGATGATCCCAGGGTTGAAGCAACCCTGGGTTATTGATCATTCCTAGCACCAACCACAACGTGGTTGCGCCGCCGACGCAACCGTTCCGGGTTGATTAAATTCTCTCTGTCGTTTCCCAGGGTTGAAGCAACCCTGGGCTTCGTGACGTAACCGCTTCGCGGTAGAGACAAAGAACAAAGCACAAAGCACAAAGCTCTAACCTCAAGGAGTTGCCATATGCGTCTGCTTAGTCTGTTCGCATTGATAACAATCGTCACGATTGCGACATCCGCACAGGAACTGCCACGCGAGTGGATCGATCCGGACACTGGCCATCGCATCGTTCGTCTCAGTGACGAACCAGGCAGCGCGAGTTTGTACTTTCACCAAAATGCCTACACACCGGATGGTGAAAAGTTAATCATCACAACTCCGAGCGGCCTCGCAACCATCAACCTGAAGACTCGCGTTATAGAAAAGGTTGTTGATGGTCGCGTGAACGTGATCATTACCGGCAAGAAAACGGGAGATATCTACTACACAAAAACGGGCGTCGTTTACGCGACCAATCTAAAAACCAAAGCGACTCGGGGGGTTGCGAAGCTGCCACCACGCGCGTCAGTCGCCAGCGTCAATGCCGATGAAACACTGCTGGCCGGCATTATCGACGAAGGACCACCCCCACCGACAGCAACGCCCGGAGCAGCACCACGCGGCGACAACTATCCAGGCAAAGGCGAGATGATGGAAAGACGTTTGGCTGAGAGACGGCCCTTGCGTCTGATCACGATCAACACCAGCAGCGGTGAAGTAAAGACACTGTTGAAAGGCACTGACTGGTACAACCACATTCAGTTTTCGCCAACTGATCCGAATCTGCTGATGTTTTGCCACGAAGGACCATGGCACAAGGTTGATCGAACCTGGACGATAAAAACGGACGGTTCTGCACTAACTCAGATTCACCATCGCACGATGAACATGGAGATCGAAGGTCACGAATTCTTCAGCGGCGATGGCAAATGGATCTGGTACGACCTGCAAACGCCAAAGAGTCAGGTGTTCTGGTTGGGTGGTTACCAGGTCTCGACAGGTGAACGAATCTGGTATCACCTCGAACGGAGTGAATGGTCCGTCCACTTCAACGTCTCGCCTGATGGGACATTGTTCGCTGGTGACGGAGGTGGACCGGACAGCGTTGCTGCGCCAGGAAACGGACAGTGGATTTATCTGTTTCGGCCCGAAATCGTGGCTGATAAAACCGA
>Ga0068856_100002452_pt1 | contig 19089 bp, 18 predicted proteins | sample KBSCornC62_FD_66595 | JGI IMG/M metagenome (GOLD analysis project Ga0068856, IMG submission 66595) | Corn rhizosphere microbial communities from Kellogg Biological Station, Michigan, USA - KBS Corn C6-2 | ecosystem: Host-associated > Plants > Roots > Rhizosphere > Soil ...
TTGCTGTACGGCTCGATCTTCCAAGACAATCGTGAGGTGATCAGGAATCCCGACCTGATCCTGCCTCAGCAAAAGGTGAAAATGCCGAAGTCCTGACGCGCTTGGCGCAGGAGCGCCATAGGACTATATCTTTGAAATGTAAGGGCAGCGCTTGAGGCTGCCCTTTTTTTGCCGCGCCGATGGGACCGAATTTTCCCGATGCAAGACCTGCCGCAATCGAGAGCCGATGCCGTGCTGCAAGCGCGGAGCGGGCACTTCGCGGTCCTGCGTGAGCTGCTTCCTTACGTCTGGCCTGCCGACCGCCCCGACCTGCGCTGGCGGGTGGTCTTTGCCCTCCTCGCGCTGGTGGTCGCCAAGGCGATCACGCTCGCCGTACCAATTGCCTACAAGCAGGTCGTCGACTGGCTGACAGGTCACGCAAGCGGAGCCGGTGTCGCGAACGTGTCCGCCATCGGTCTTGCCGCTCTCCCGGCCATGCTCATCATCGCCTACGGCGTCGGCAGGGTGCTGATGGTCCTGTTTGCGCAGTTCCGCGACATCTGGTTCACCGTGGTCGCGCAGCATGCCGTGCGCGAACTTGCCATCAAGACCTTCCGGCATCTGCACGCTCTTTCACTGCGCTTTCATCTCGAGCGGCGCACCGGAGGCTTGAGCCGGGTCATCGAGCGCGGTGTGAACGGCGTCGACACCATCGTGCGTATGGCGGTGTTGAACTCGATCCCGACCGCCGTCGAGCTCCTCATGATCTCCGGCCTCGTCGCCTATTATTTCGGCTGGATCTACGTCCTCGTCGTGCTGGCGACTGTCCTTCTGTATGTGTGGTTCACCTTCGTGGCGAGCGAGCGGCGCATCGCCATTCGCCGCGACATGAATGACTCGGATACTGAGGCACATTCGAAGGCGGTCGATAGCCTGCTCAATTACGAGACCGTGAAATATTTCGGCAACGAGGAGCTCGAGGCGAAGCGCTTCGATGCCTCGATAGCGCGCTACGTGAAGGCTGCAATCCGCACCTACACCTCGCTTGGGGTGCTCAATACCGGGCAAGCCATCATCTTCACGATCGGCACGGTGATCTGCATGCTGCTTGCGGCGCGCGACGTGACGCGAGGCACACTCACCGTGGGCGACTTCGTCATGATCAACGCCATACTCATGCAGCTCTATGTGCCGCTCAACTTCATGGGCATGGTCTATCGCGAGATCAAGCAAGGGCTGATCGATATCGAGACAATGTTCGCGCTGCTGCACGAGCCGGCTGAGATCGTCGACCGGCCTGGCGCCAAGACGCTGCGCGTGCGGAAGGGCGAAATCAAGTTCGAGAACGTCTCCTTCGCCTACGATCCCGAACGGCCGATCCTAAAAAATGTGAGCTTCGAGGTTCCGGCCGGGAAGATGGTGGCGATTGTAGGCCCGTCAGGCGCGGGGAAGTCCACCATCTCGCGCATCCTATTCCGCTTCTACGAGATCTCGCGGGGGAAGGTGCTGATCGACGGCCAAAACATCAGGGACGTGACGCAGGCCTCGCTCAGGGCCGCAATCGGCATGGTCCCGCAGGATACCGTGCTGTTCAATGACACGATCGAGTATAACATCCGCTATGGCAAGCCCGACGCGAGTTCCGCCGAAGTGCGCGAGGCGGCGCGGCTCGCGCAGATCCATGAGTTCATCGTGACCTTGCCGCAAGGTTACGACTCGCTTGTCGGCGAGCGGGGTCTGAAGCTTTCGGGCGGCGAGAAGCAGCGTGTAGCAATAGCCCGCACCATCCTCAAGTCGCCGCCCATCCTGATGCTCGACGAGGCGACCTCGGCGCTCGACTCTCACACCGAGAAGGAGATCCAGGACGCGCTCGAGCGTGTGGCCGAGAACCGCACCAGCCTCGTCATCGCGCATCGGCTCTCGACCGTGGTTCATGCCGACAACATCATCGTGCTCGATCATGGCGAGATCGTCGAACATGGCACGCATCTCGAGCTTTTGGCGAAAGGCGGCCTCTATGCCAGCCTGTGGGCACGCCAACGCGAGGCCGACGAGGCACGCGAGCGGCTTGCCCAGGTCCTCGAAGAGGACGAGCTGCCGCAATCGCGAGCGGCCGAACGCCTCGAGGACGAAGCCCTTGCCTCGACTTAGCACCAGCGATCCATCTGCATGAGCAACGGTCACAGCATCCTCGACAGCATCACCAATGCGTTCGTCCCTATCCACCAGGACGGCTATAAGTTCGTGCTCGCCGCGGCATTGGCGACGATCGTCCTCTTCCTACTCGTCCCGCCGCTCGGCTGGCTCGTGGCGATAGCGACGGCTTGGTGCGCCTATTTCTTTCGCGATCCCGAGCGCGTCATTCCGGCGCGCAAAGGTCTCGTCGTGAGCGCGGCCGACGGCAAGGTCGTCGGCGCGGCTGCTGTGGTCCCGCCGCGCGAGCTTGAGCTTGGGTCCGAGTCACGCACCCGCGTCTCCGTATTCCTGTCAATTTTCGACGTTCATATCGTCCGCGCGCCAGTCGCGGGCCGCATTGTGAGAAGCCATTACGTGCCGGGGGTTTTCCTCAATGCCGAGCTCGACAAGGCGAGCGAAGACAACGAGCGACGTGACCTTGTCATTGAGACCGAGACCGGCGAGAAAGTCGGCGTGATGCTGATTGCCGGGCTGATCGCAAGGCGAATCGTGACTTTCGCAGGCGAGGGGACTAGCGTAGCGAGGGGCGAGCGCATCGGACTGATCCGCTTCGGGAGCCGTGTCGATGTCTACCTTCCACCAAATGCTTCTGTGCTCGTGGGCGCCGGGCAGACCGCAATCGGCGGAGAGACCGTGTTGGCGGAGCTTGCAAACGCCGGAGCCGTGCGGCAGTCCGAGATTGCCGGCCAGTCTGCGCTGATCAAGGGATAGTGGCGCGCATGTTTCCACCCTTCGATCCCGAACGCGATGAACGGAGACGGCGGCAGCTCGTCTTCGCCCGCGGCCAGGTGCCGGTTAGGGTCCTGATCCCCAATATCTTCACTCTGGTTGGATTGTGTGCTGGCCTCACCGCCATCCGCATGGGCATCGAGTCGCGCTGGGATCTCGCGGTGGCGGCCCTCGTGTTCGCAGCTTTTCTCGACGGAGTCGATGGGCGTGTCGCTCGTCTGCTCAAAGCGTCCTCGCGCTTTGGCGCCGAGCTCGACAGCCTTGCCGACTTTGTGAATTTCGGCGTGGCGCCTGCCATCATCATGTTCAATTGGGCGCTCGAGGATCTGCATAGCCTCGGCTGGATCGCCGTGCTCGTGTTTGCGGTGTGCTCGGCGCTGCGGCTCGCGCGCTTCAACGTGTCTCTCGACAGGACCGATCTTCCGGCCTGGAAAAGCAACTACTTCGTCGGCGTGCCGGCGCCGGCGGGGGCCATCCTCCTGCTGCTCCCGATCTACGCGCAGGATCTCGGGCTGCATCTGCCGCGCCTCACGCCGCTTGTTTTCTTCTATACGCTCGGCATCGCGCTTCTCATGGTGAGCAACGTTCCAACCTTCTCGGGCAAGCTGATCGGCCAGAAGATCGCGCGCGAATATGTGCCACCGGTCTTCGTGGCGGCGGCTCTCTTCATGGCCCTGCTTCTCACCTATCCGTCGCTAACCCTTGCGGTGGGCTCCCTGACCTATCTCGCGCTGATCCCAGTCTCGGCCTATCGCTATCTCGCCGAGGAACGAAAAACCGCGCAGGCCGCCAAGGCCAAGAACGGCAAGGGCCGTGAAGAGCCAATTCAGGAACAGGCGCGCGCCACCGAGGAGATGAGCATCAGAACCAAACCATGAAACAGCGCCTTTCAGGCTATCTTCGGCAGCTCGAAGCCGAGAGCATCCACATCATGCGCGAGGTCGCGGCCGAGTTCCGCAACCCGGTGATGCTCTATTCCATCGGAAAAGACTCCTCGGTGATGTTGCATCTCGCGCTCAAGGCCTTCTATCCCGCCAAGCCGCCGTTCCCGTTGCTGCACGTAGACACCACCTGGAAGTTCCGCGAGATGATCGCGTTCCGCGACAAGGAAGCGCGCCGGCTCGGGCTCGACCTGATTGTCCACACCAACGAGCAGGGGGTAAAGGACGGCATCTCACCCATCACTCATGGCAGCGCGCTCTACACCGACATTATGAAGACGGAGGCGCTGAAGCAGGCCCTCGCGAGCCACGGCTTTGATGCGGCCTTCGGCGGGGCGCGGCGCGATGAGGAAAAATCGCGCGCCAAAGAGCGCGTGTTCTCGTTCCGCAATGTCTCCCACAACTGGGATCCGAAACGACAGCGGCCCGAGCTCTGGCATCTCGCCAACACCAAGATCAGGCCGGGCGAGAGCATGCGCGTGTTCCCGCTATCGAATTGGACCGAGCTTGACGTTTGGACCTATATCCATCTCGAAGATATCCCCGTCGTGCCGCTTTATTTCGCGGCAGACCGACCGGTCATCGAGCGCGGCGGCATGCTGATCATGGTCGATGATGCCCGGCTGCCGATCGATCCCGGCGAGAAGCCGGAAATGATGCGCGTCCGCTTCCGCACACTCGGCTGCTATCCGCTCACCGGCGCCATCAAGTCGGATGCTGCTACTGTGCCCGAGATCATCGAAGAGCTTGTCGAGACCCGCTACTCCGAGCGGCAGGGGCGTGTCATCGACCACGATCAGTCGGGCTCGATGGAAAAGAAGAAGCAGGAGGGATACTTCTAATGGCGCGTCTCAGCGTTGTCGAGACCGAGCCGCAAACAGCTGCCGAGCGGGTCGCTGCCCGGATTGCGGCTGAAGAGGATCGCGGGCTCCTGCGCTTCCTCACCTGCGGTAGCGTCGATGACGGCAAGTCCACGCTGATCGGCCGACTGCTCTACGACTCATCACTGGTCTACGAGGATCAAATACACACCGTCGAGCATGACTCCCGGCGACCCGGAGCGGCGCGGGGAGGGGCGCTCGATCTTTCGCTCCTGATCGACGGCCTGCAGGCCGAGCGTGAACAGAAGATCACCATCGACGTCGCTTACCGCTATTTCTCCACGCCCCGGCGTAAGTTCATCGTCGCCGACACGCCAGGTCACGTGCAGTACACGCGCAACATGGCAACCGGCGCATCGAATTGCGATTTCGCCGTGCTCCTCGTCGATGCGCGCAGTGGCGTGCTGACTCAGACCCGCCGGCACGCCTGCATTCTCTCGCTGCTTGGCATCAAGAAGGTCGCGCTTGCCGTCAACAAAATGGATCTCGTCGACTTCGATCCGGCGCGTTTTGAGGCGATCGCGGACGACTTTGCAAACTTCGCCGCGCCGCTCGGCTTCGAGTTAATCACCGCCATCCCGGTCTCCGCGCTTAAAGGCGATAACGTGATCAGCCCAAGCGCGCATATGCACTGGTATCACGGGCCCACCCTGCTCGGACATCTTGAGACTGTCGATATCGGCAGGACGCCGGGGGAGCAGCCATTCCGCTTTCCAGTGCAGTGGGTTAACCGGCCACATCTCGACTTCCGCGGTTATGCCGGAACGGTGGCGAGCGGCATCGTGCGGCGCGGCGACGAGGTGCTGATCAGTCCTTCGGGGAAGCGCGCCCATGTGGCCCGCATTGTCACCGCCGATGGCGACCTCGAGGCAGCACAGGAAGGCGATGCGGTGACGCTCACGTTTGCCGAGGAGGTCGATGTGAGCCGCGGTGATCTCATCGCGCTTCCAGGCTCGGCGCCTTCGATCGCCGACCAGATCGCGGCGAAGCTTATCTGGTTCGACGACGAGCCGATGCTGCCTGGCCGCGTCTATACGCTGAAATGCGGCCCACAAACCACTACCGCAACCGTCTCGAACCTGAAGCACAAGCTCAACGTCGACAATCTCGATCACGTCGCCGGCAAGACTCTCGAGCTCAACGAGGTCGGCTCTTGCAATATCAGCACCGCGAGGGCGCTAGTGTTCGACCCTTACGCGGAAAATGTCGATACCGGCTCGTTCATCCTGATCGACCGCTTCACCAACGCGACGGTTGCGGCAGGCATGATCGAGTTTGGCCTCAGGCGCGCCACCAATATCCAATGGCAAGAGCTGTTCATCGACAAGGCGGCGCGCGCCGGTCTGAAAGAGCAGAGGCCTTGCGTGCTCTGGTTCACAGGCCTTTCGGGCGCCGGTAAGTCGACCATCGCCAACACGCTCGAGAAACGGCTGCACGCCATGGGGCGCCACACCTACATGCTCGACGGCGACAATATCCGCCACGGCCTCAACAAGGATCTCGGCTTCACCGATGCCGACCGGGTGGAGAACATACGCCGCGTGGCGGAAGCGGCGCGGCTGTTCGTCGATGCCGGCCTGATCGTCATGGTCTCGTTCATCTCGCCGTTCCGCTCGGAGCGGCGCATGGCGCGCGACCTGTTCCAGGAGGGCGAGTTCATCGAGGTCTATATCGATACGCCGCTCGAAGTGTGCGAGGAGCGCGACCCGAAGGGCCTCTATCGCAAGGCGCGGGCCGGCCTCATCACCAATTTCACCGGCATCGATTCACTCTACGAGCCGCCTGAGAACGCCGAGCTCAAGCTCGACACGAGCAAGACAACGCCTGAGACGCTGGCCGAGGCGGTGCTCAAGGAGCTCAGGAACCGGCACGTCATCTAAGAACGATGCGGCGGGCATGCACGTCCGGAAGCTCCCCTTGAAAACGTCGGCCGCAGCCGCCGATTTCCCCCCGATTGCTCCGTCGGATTAGCGGCTGCGGCCCCTCGCGCTAGTCCGACGGGTCTGAAACCGAAGGACTAGCGAGGATCTTCAGACGCTGGGCGGCCTTTGCGTTGCCTTGTTGCGAAGCCTGCTCGTACCAGCGATGCGCGATCGTCTGGTCGGCATTCACGCCGCGCGCGCCAAGCGCGGTCAGCACGTCTTTGTCGTAGGTGCGCGCAAGCTCGTAGGCGGCATCGCCTTGTCCGCGCTCGGCAAGATGCTCAAGGATCAGCCGCGCCCCGGCGATGTCGCCTTCAGCGAGGATGCTCTTCGTCCGCCTCAGCAACACCATCGAATCCGCCGGCACGACGGGATCGACCGCGGCGCCAGGGTTCGGCATCTGCTCGAGGAGAGCTGAAGCCCAATCCATGGTCGGTGCCGGCTGATAGCTCTGCTCCTGTTCTGCTTCGACACGCAGCACAAGACTTCGCCGCGCCTGCGGCGCATCGCCCGATTCAAGCGTGTAGATATCGACGGGATAGTCGCCCTTGGCCGCCTCGCCTACGGAGACAGCGAGATCTTGGACTTCCTCGTCCTTCACGAACCAGGCGCCGCTGCTGCTCCGCCGTCCGGCGGAAAGCGCAGCCTCCGCGGGAAGCCCACGGATGAAAAGATAGCGGGCGTGGCTCGGCGGCAGGAGCGGCCCGAGCACGAGCGGATGCTCGGTCGAAGCAAGAATGACCTGGGTGCCCGGTGTCATCTCGCCGAAAGAGGGTCCGCTTACGTGTGCCACGGCAGGGATGAGCAACGGCTCGCCCTTGGCCGCGCGGTTTGCACCCACGGCTGCGAGCTGTAGCCGGGCCGGCGCAAAGCCGACCGGTCCTTTCCAGGCAGCAGAGGTCGCGTGCGTTGACCAATTGGCGCCGGTCCTCGTGCCATGGGCAACGAGACTGCCGATCAGCAAGAAACCACCGAAGGTGAGCACTACCGCCGTAACGAGTGAACCTGCAACGAGCAAAGTCGCTCGGCGCTGCCGGCGGTAAAATTCATGCACGAGCGCCTCGATCTGGGCCTGCGGAGCGACCATCCGGAAGGCTTGATCGAGCTGCGTTTCGGCATTCAAAGGTCGAGTGTCGTCATCCCCATCGGCATCCTCCCAGACGCCATTCTCCAACACGCCGGTAGCAAGATTGTGCAGACGTATGTCGGTGGCCTCGGGCTTTGGCTCCGGTAGCGCACCCATCTCTAGTCTTGATGCCGCGATGCTCTCTTCGCTGCGGGAGAGCGCATTGGGCCGTTCAGTGAGCGAACGGGCATAGGGGATTTCCGCAGGCTTCACCGCCAGGCCGCCCCAAGGCGCGTCGAGTTTTATTCTTTTGAGTTCCTCAGACGGCGCAGCCAATGGCGCACCGCGAAGCGCCGAGTGCAGCAAGGCATTGGCGCGATGTACCGGGTGCCGATCGGGCTGATCGGCCGGAGGCGTACTGGAACTGAACATGAACTTGCTCCCTCTTTCGCCCGCACGAGTGCCTTTTCGTGCGGTTACGCCCCCGTTCCCCACTCGCCAAACGCACTCGGTGCCCTTTAAGCGCGCTTAACTTCAACGAACGTCGAAACTCCTCCTTCGTTCCCTCTTCCCTCTTACTTTCGCGCGCTAATGTCCTTCGAGCGTCGCCACTCGATGAACCGGCTGAACAACGTCCCTTGATCGTCCCTTGTCGTCGCTGCTTCAGGTACTGACGCGGGGTGTATCGCACCGGGGCTTGCGACAATCGGCTTTGTCCCAGTTTCTGCCGTGCGTGCATTGAGCCATGCCGCGGCGGCTTCCGTGCGGCGGAATCCAGGCAGGCTCGCAGCAAGGTTGAGCTCACGCCATTTTGGGTGTCGCTCCGGGACCTGTAGCTCGGCAAAACGAAAGAAAAGCACTTCGACGAAGTGTGCGACGCGCTCCGCCGATCGCGGATCGCCCTTTGCCGCTAGCAGCACCATACGGGTCGCAACGGTCGGCACCTCGCCGCCAGTTTGAATGAGATTGGGATAGTCGCGCTGGTCGATGCGGGTTGGCAGGTAGGCCGTTTCGAGGGGGGCGCCGAAGGGAATCGGCAGGAGGTGGACGCCGGAATTTGCCGGAACGGCGCCGATGAGAGGGTACGGCTTTCCACCAACGATCACTGCAGCATCGATCGTTCCTTGCTTCAGCCGTTCGATCGCAGCGCTCGCATCGAGGCTTTCGGCCTCAACGCTAATGCTGAGGGCTTTGAATAAGGCAGCGACGGTGGCAGCAGAGCTGCTCCCCACAGGCCCGAAGCTCACCTTTCTGCCGGCAAGGTCGGCGACGCTGTCGATATCTGTGCGCGCCAGAACATGAATCTCCTGCGGCGCGAGCCTCACCACGAGCTCTAGGCGATCGGAGAGCGTCGGGTCGGTTGCTGTGGCTGCCGATAGAGCGTCGATCGAGACGAAGGCGACATCGACGCTCGGGTCATTCAGCAGGAGAGCGATATTGCCCGCACCCGCATCGCCGAGCATGGGCACCACGCGGAAAGCCCCGTCCTTCTCGAACAGGCGAGCCATATCGGCTGCTTGCACAGTCTCAGAGCTAGCGGGTGGACCGGCGACGAGGCCGAGCCAAGCGGTTTCTGCCTCCGCCCTTGACGCAGCACCTGCGCCGAACACGATCAAAACAAGTCCGACGATAAGTGAGCTTGTACGCAACACGACACCCCGCACGCCCCGCATAGTGTTTGTAAGCGCAGCCCGCCGATTCTCGACGAGCCCCAACTCGAAACGGGAACCGAAGTTCCTCGCTGTTTGCGTTCGTGTGCTTGCGTGCGCGCCCGACCAGGGGCGGAAGGCTTTTATTATGGCTGTAACGCTAGTCGCGGACTAGGGCGCCAATGGGGCGGAGCTCCGGCGCCACGTCTTTAGAAACCTCGTCCATCATGCGCGCATAGAGCCGATAGGCCAGCGCGTTGAGCCTCAGAGACGCAGCGAGCGCACTCGGGAGAACGTAGCGGGCATAGATGGAGAGCAGGCGCCTTGACCGCTCTTCTTCTGGAAGCTGCGCGAGAATCAACGGCGCGAGTTCATAATAGCGCGCGATTGCTGTGAGACCGCCAGGACGCTTTGCCAGCACATGGTCGCGATAATGGCGTAGCGTGCGGAGCTCGAAGCAATCATCATCGAGACCAAGCATGTCGCAGCAGGCGGAGGTAATGAAGCAGCCTTCGGGCGGATTGCATTTGTCATCGGCTGCGAGCTCGGCGAGCGCCTTCTGGCGCTCTGATGCCCAATCAAGCCCGGCGCGCAAGCTCTTGCACTCGACCTTGAATCTGCATTCTTCTTTGTCGCCGAGCTTGACGGCGAGCTCGCAAGCCTTGTCGTCGCGGAACAGCGGCGCTGTGGCAAGTGGAAGCACGATGCTCACTTTGTTGTCGAAGATGTCCGTGCAATTGCCGCATAGCGGCTCGTTCGCGACTTCTTTTCCGTCAGCGTTGCGCGCGATGAACCGGTTCTCAGACGCGACCAGGAATTTCTTGGGCAGCTTCGTCTTGTCTGGGCTGCCGTAGACCACGACCTTGGCATCAAAGCTTGCCGCGACCTGGAGATCGATGCGGAGGTCGCAATTTTGCCCGTCGACGAATTTGACTTCGGTCATTCGCGCGCCGGCTTGGGCGTCGGTCGCCTGCGCCTTCCAGGGACCGAAGTCCTTCGAGTCGTAACAATCGCCCTTGGCCGCCAACGCGCGCGGCACTGGCGGAAGAAGCCGCAGGCCTGCGGCGGTGGCAAGCAGAAGGCCGAGCGCCCTGCGGCGCGTGTTCAACAGCATTGTCGTCTAGTCCAAGGTGTCTAGCGGCGAGTCTTGCCTAGCCCATAAGTGCCGCTCGGTGCAAACCATCAGCCAAACGGGGGAACCGCACGCCGCTATTGGCGCGGGCCCGTGCTATATCGACTCTGGCCCGAACCAGAAGATACAGGCCTCGCATGATCAGCGTGGACGTGGCGCTCGCTCTCGGCAGTTTCCATCTCGATGTCGCCTTCGAGAACGATGAGGGAATAACGGCGCTGTTCGGCCGCTCAGGCGCCGGCAAATCGACCACCATCAATCTGATCGCAGGCCTTGTTCGGCCAGATCGCGGGCGCATTGCACTGGACGAGACGATTCTCGTTGATACCGAGCGCGACATTTTCGTGCCGCCATATCAGCGACACCTCGGACTCGTGTTTCAAGACGCCCAGCTCTTCCCACACCTCACCGTGCGACAGAATCTTCTGTTCGGGCGATGGTTCGCCTCGCGCAATAATGAGAGCGTCTCCTTCGGCTCGGTGGTCGAGACGCTTGGCATCTCGCATCTCTTGAAGCGTAAGCCCGGCGGACTCTCGGGCGGCGAGAAGCAACGCGTCGCGCTCGGCCGGGCACTGCTCGCTTCGCCAAGGCTCCTCCTGATGGACGAGCCACTCGCGTCCCTTGATATGGAGCGCAAGCTTGAGATTCTGCCTTTGATCGAAAAGCTGCGCGACGACTTCCATATCCCCATCGTCTATGTCTCGCATTCCGTCGATGAGGTGGCGCGGCTCGCTTCACGCGTGGTGGTGATGGAGCAAGGCCGCGTGGTGACGATCGGCGCGGTCGAGGACGTCCTCGGACGTGGCCTGCGCGATGCTGGCATAAGCCGCTTCGAACGTTCCTCGGTGATCACCGGGCGGCTTGCGGGCACCGATAGTTATGGCCTCACCGAGATTTCTCATCCCGCGGGGACGATCTGGCTCACTGGGCGCGCAGGCCCTGTCGGGCGCGAGGCGCGGGTGATCGTCAAGGCGACGGACATTACGCTCGCTAAAACGCGCGGCGAGGGCTTGAGTGTGCAGACCACGCTCTCCGGCAATATCGCCGACGTCGAAATGGACGATGGTCCGATCGCCGGGGTGTCGATCGCGCTCGACGGGCACGGTCAGCTCTTCGCGCTCGCAACCCGCAAAGCGATCGATACTCTCGGCCTTAAAAAAGGCGACCGGGTATTCGCGCTGGTCAAGGCCGTGGCCCTCGACGAGCGGACGGTCGCGGCCCCGCAATCCCCGTGAATAAGTTGACGGCTATTGCCCGGGTGTTTCCTTCAACCACGGCGCCTCGATGGGCGGCGGCGAGCTGACCGTTGTGCCGGTATCCAACTGCTCCGAAGGCTTGATCTGCACGGTTGGCATTGTCGACGGGGCATAGTCCTGCGCCGTGCCCTTGTAGGGTCCGGCGATCTTCTTGGTGACGCGCGAGTTCGGCAGCGCGTTCTGGTTTGCCGCTTTGTTGGGAACAGATCGCGAATAAATAGAGCTTAGGCAAGCGGGTAGATCCCCGCTTTCCAGGAACACGAACTTCACCAATTAGCTCTGCTCATGAGATCTGCGTGAGCTTGGTGGATTCCCGTCCTCGAATGAACGGCGGGCTGGTTTTCATGGCGCGGCCCCATTTGTAATGACTTGTTTTAGCAGGTCCGGCTTGACCGAAATTTCACCGGTGAATGGCCGACTATAAGCGGCGATCAATAACAGTGATAGAGCGATGCCTGTCGCAAAGAGTGTCAATGCTATAGCGGAGGTAAGCCGGTTGTCGCTATGAACCATGGCGATGGCAATCAACGTGCAGAGTCCCTGAAGCAGGATCCCTGCCCATTTAACCTTTCCGACAGCAGATTGGCTGACGATAATACGCTGGCGCCTCGCATCCGGCGCCGATTCCAGCGCCTTCACCATCTCAGGCTGTGCGATTCGCTGCCTGTCATCGGCAGGCTTCAGGGTCAGCACTTCATGCAGCGCCTCGATCAGGGCGTTTGCTCGCAAGGTCGAGAGCGTCGCTTGCTGTTGCGCCATCGCTGGCCATTCCTTGTTCATGGCCTCATCGATGTGGCGATCAATCAGCGCGTAAATTCGTATCTTCTGTTCGTCGGGAAAAGTTCCGGCTAGGAGAACGACAGCACGAAGTGCGCTCGCCTCCGACGCTACCGCCAGCTTTGCTTTATCGAAATTGTTCCAGACTTCCACCGCGATGAAGCCAACAAGCAGAGCGAAAAGGATGCCCAATGGGGGCAGCATTCCGGGCGAGACCGCCTTAAAGGCGCGCGCTCGATCATCCACTGCAAGGCTGGTGACAACCAAATAAACAATCGCGGCAAGGAGATAAGTGGCCGCAAAGACAACGACGGCGATCCACAGGACAGGAAGATTGAGCAACCAGTCGCTCATTTGGCAACGATGTCTGGCCGATGTGAAGTCGAGCGGAACGCTAACTGCCATAAGCAGCGCTAAAGACTAATAAGAAAAGCCTTCACTCTGCAACCCAACGTCCCGTCGTCAATGAACTTGGTTAAGTTTTGCAGCGCGAAGCCCATGCTGGCGGCATTCTCTTACCGAATTCGCAGCGAGGAGAACGTTTCCTCATCACAAGTCGGATTCCGCATACGTCGGCACTAAGGCGCATGGCGTGCTCGTATCGCTTCGGATATAGCGAAACATCCGAGGGAAGGTCGAACATTCAGAATGCAATGCGCGACGAGTCTCCTCGCTGGTTATCCCCGCTGCTTAAAAGAGCGGCTTATGCCGAAGGCGCGCCTACCCCATGTTCGATCAAAGGGAACAGACTCGAAGTCCGAAGTAGGACGCGGCCACCAGTACGTAACCTCTTTTATGGTTCCTTCGGTGGCCTTCTCCATAATCTCTTGACCCAGTGGATAGCCCAGTGCGGGTGGCTTTTCCGTCCGCGAAGGCGTGGAGCATCGAGCTACCGCTTTGCCTTTGTTTGCAAGAAGATGTGCAGAAAAATGGAAACAGTGGCGTTAACTACCTGCCGGGCGAGACTCGATGTTGCCCCGCACGAGTCTGGTTTGGTTCATTAGCAGACATCAGATAGGGATCACGGATGTCCGCTCTGTCCCAAGAGCAGACATGGTCATCGTCGGCATCAAGGTCTGTTAAGTTCCAAAAAGCAGCCCTCAACCGTGAGGATCGGACAAGCCCTAAGAGGTTTCTCCGACGTTCGTCTTTAGAGCGAACTCCACTCTAGGCCGTGTACTCATAAAGGCACCAGCTAAGCCATTACGGGAGATGTCTGCTTTACCCCCAATACCGGACGTGCGGCGGCCACTCACCGAGTCCGTTAAGTGCCATAAGCAGACTAAGCTGCGATTCCGCTCATGCTTTGCGTGGCCCCGCAATCACTTGCGTAGGAGGACCTCACTCTGGGTAAGGAGTGCTTTCCGGCGGCGTGCGATTATAAAGGATAGCCAGCAACAGGGTGCCAGGCTCGGCGGTTGCATCGGTGCGGCGAAGCGCGACCTCGCCGGTCACTTCGCTGGTGTATTCTGCGACGACTTCCCCGAATGTATTACGCTGGATGGCAACCTTCTGCCCGACTTCGACCTTGTCGTTGAGGTTGACCAGGAGCTCGACAAACCCGCCGCTGGTTGAAAGAATAACGTGCCCGCTATTCGCGACAAAAATGTCCGTGTCGCGCCCTGTGCGGCCCATTGGGCCGGTAACGATTCCGTGGTACTTGAGCACGTTCATAGTGCCTTCCACAAACAACGGGATCATTCTGTGGTCGAGAATGCGCGGAGCGCCGATCTCGGGTGTGAACGCCGGGATGCCTGCATCGATGAACGCGTTTGCCAGGAGGCCGGGATAAGCGCGGTTGTCGAAGATTTGATCGATGGGAAATAACTCTGCCATCTCTCGGACCTCCGAAAGGTCCATGCGGGCGAGATGGAACGCTGACATGTCCATTCCGGTAGCCGAAGTATGGAAATCGATCGCATAATCGGCGTTTGGTTTGAGGAGCCTGTTGAACAGAAGCCCGGCGTGTCGGGAGGGTGCACTGGCGCCGTTCTCATTCCCGGGCCACTCGCGATTAATGTCGATGAGGTCGATACCCCTTCCTGAATTGGGCCATCGGCGGGCCATGCCTTCTATGGCCGGGCGGGATACGTCCAGGACCGCCAATACAGTGCCTGACATCTTCGCGGGGTCGAGCTGGTTCATGACGGTCTGTATCGTGTGCACCGGGCTGATCTCATCTCCGTGTACACCGCTCACGAGGGCAACGCGCTTGCCCGGCGACACTCCTTTGGCGACCATCACGGCCACGTGCCAGTGCTGCCCCGTAGGCATCTGCACCCCTTGGAAATAGAAGGTGTGCTTCTTGCCGGGGTCCAGGTCGTTGACGTCGAGTGCGCTGATGACCTTTTTGCCCTGGATCAGGTCTCCAGTGTAGACCGTTGCCATTGGCTGGGGCGAAGCTGCTGTGTCCTGCGCCTTATCGGCCCCTGCGGTTGCCGCGAAGGTTGCCGAAGCACCAACCGTGGCAAGGGATGCGATTACGAAATCACGGCGATCAAGGGTACCCTTAGCGTTCTTCCTCATGGCGGCGGGGTCCATTGGTGCTGTTGAGCGCCACAATGGGCTAACATTCTTCAAGCGCTCAATGCTCTCGCGGAAGTACAGGGACTTCCACGGCTGACACTAACAACTGCGCTAAGCTCCCGGTAGTCCGCTTTGGGTCATTACCCATATAACGACCCCGTTCGCGTCATGTCTGCTTTGCCCCCGAAAGCGGGATTCGTCGGAGCAGGTGGGATGTCCGAAAGAGTGCCATTGGTAGAACAGATTTCACCACACGCCTGGGACAAGCCGATAACGAACACGCCTGGTATATTCGCCGTAGCCGGGAAGGCCTTTGCGCAAGGTAGCCTCCTCGATGAAGATGCGCACGGAGAGAGCGCCAAGGAGCAGCGGCAAAATAAGAAGACCAAGCCCAGATCCGAGCAGCAGCGGCATTCCGATCATGTACAAAGCCCCGCCCGCATACATGGGATGGCGCACGATCGCGTATGGGCCTGTGCTGATAACGTGTTGTCCGCGCTCTTTCTGAATCTTTATCACCGGGGCCGCGAACGAATTCTCGCGGAACGTGAGCCGAACGATAAAGAATCCAACTGGGATCAGCACGCCGCCGACAACTTTCAATGCCTCGGGCATATGCGAAAGCTCCCAGCGCTTGGCATCGAGCGCCATGAGGCCGAGCCAGCTAAACCAGACCACAATGATGAACCCTATGAACACCTTGTCCCAGAACACCTGGCCCTTCTGGAAGGGTCCGGCCATGCGCTCTTTGAGTAATCCGGGATCGCGCCACGCCAGCCAGAGCGTCACTGCGATGCCTCCGATCACAAACTCTGCCATGAAGATCCAAGCCCCAGGCCAATCGAGTGTTCCAGCGGCCAAGAACAGCAGCGCGCCAATGGACACGATCCAGAACAGGGCCTTGATGGAATTGCCCCACGTCACGCTGAGTCTCCGGAGTAGCGGTTAGGTGTCGAGTAAGACTATATATCTGCCGTGGGTCATGAGCAGAAATCGCGTCACGTCTGCGTCAGGTCCGTTATTCCCTCAAAGCGGACATTCATCAGCGCGGTTTGCACGTCCGCCTTTCGACGTAATCCACTAGTTTGGCGACTGTGTTCATATTCCGTGCTGTGCCTGTCTTGGCCACTGCAATTCTCAGCTTTGAGCCGCCCATGCCCCTAGGGTAGTGAATGAAAATCTCTCTTTCACCAAGACGAACTTCCTCATCTTGCTGTCCAGAAACATGAGTGAGCGCATCAGATGGCGGAGGCTCATGCAGGAAAATCGCGTACGTGTATCTCGGGTCAGCCTTGGGAAACGGATTGGCCTTCAGAACGGCCAGCATTTCGGGTGCCGAACGCACCACGACACTAACACGCTTCCCGGTATAGGCATGCAATCGGTCCTCAAGCTCGGCCCTCACCCTTGAGGGCGGCGCTTCGCTTTCAAACACGACATTGCCGCTCGCAATATAGGTCTCCACATGAGCAAAGCCCGCGTCACAACACATCGTCTTCAGGTCAGACATTGGGAGCTTTCCCGTCCCGCCGACGTTCACGGCGCGCAGAAGCGCAATGTACTTAGTCATCAACAAACCAAACCGTATCATACGGCAGCATGATTGAGGATTGGCCTAGGGTTCCATCTCAATGTCCGCTTTGGGTCAGAAGCGGACATTCGTCAGCACTTGCGGACCCAATCATGCTGACCTGAACGACGCAAACGCACCAACACCTCGCCCGCCCCAGGCCGTGGCACCGGGATCTCGACAACGGCCATGCTTTCCGGCTTAACCGTCGTAGGCTTGGAGCTGCACCGCGCGCATGGAGTTAGGAACTGCCATTAAGCAAGTATGCTCAGTTGCCTCTGGTTGATAAGAGCCACGGCTCTGTTCGTTGGCTCTTGGCTTTGCTGGGTAACGTATCCGACCTCTAGCTTCATACCGAGAAGGGAAGAATTCGGGGTGAAAGATCTCCGCCAGTATCTCCAGGCTTTCGACGATGCGAGGCCCCGGACGGTTGAAATACTGATTGCCATCCGCGACAAAGATGCGCTCCCGCTGCACTGCCTTCAGCTCGCCCAGCCGGGGCGGCGCTCAATCAGTGGCATCTCTACGGCATTGCTCAGGATTGCCTGGCATGTGACCCCTCCCTGAGTCACATACACAGCCTCATTCGGATTCCGAATTGCTGCACGAGTCAATGGACTGATCTCGCATCGCAAAAGAAGATCAAGCCGCGGCGAGGAAACGGGTCAAATGAGCGCCCCACCGGGCGCTCCAGGCAGGAGACCAGAGTGCCCTGTTTTCTTGTCTACGCAGCCTCCTTGACAAGGAACGCCATCGGCGTCTTTGCCCATGGGAAGCTGCGCAGCCGGATCTTCTGGCCGCGAAAGAATTCATCGACTGCGTCAGATTCGCCGTAGCCCGCCAATGCATACTCGTCGAACGCGACGACACCACCGGGAGAAACCAACGGATAGAGGTTCCTCAGGCAGGCGAGCGTGCCTTCGTAATTATCAAGATCGAGATAGAGCAGCGCGATCCGCGCGCCCAATTGACTGCGAGCGTACTCACGCGTGGTCGCGGCGACGTCACCTGCAATCAGCTTTAAGCGCTCGAAGCCCCACGCCTTGCAATTGGCGATGAGAACCTCCTGTGAGGTCCATCCCTCGGCATGGGCCTCTAGGCACTCCTTATCGATGGCATAGCGGAATTCTATGTCACGTGGGGTCTCAAAAAAATCAAATGCGACTACGCGCTGCTCGGTATTGGGTTTGAACAGATAAAGCAGCTTGACCCAAGTATAGACCCCTGAGCCTCTGAACACGCCGCACTCGACGATGTCACCTGGTACGTCTTGCACCAGCTTGAATAGCTCGTAGCGCGCAAAAATTTTCTGCAGGCGATCCGGTCGAGTCGAACCGAGGAACTCGTCGTACAGGTGCAGATTTCGGCCTAAATTCCTCGTTGTTGGCACAACACAACCGCGCTTCGGTGCTTCTCGTCGAGTCACGGAGCTTATCCAGTGCCGGCGATGTACTCTAAATGGGAGGCAACATGGCGCAGGACCGAGCCGAGAGCAACTACGATGCCAACAGGGAGATGCCGCTTTGGGTCATTAGCGGACATCCAAATGCTCATTGGGTATGTCTGCTTTCGGGCCGAAAGCGGACCTCGTGATGAGAGCGGTTTGAAAGTCCGTCAAGTGCCAATAGCGGACCTTGGCCTTTCTTGAGCGATGAGGTTATCGCGCGATGCGACTGATAGATTGAACACCGAGTTGAAAGCCGAGTGAGGCCGAGATGATGTTGTAATAGCCCGCAGCATTTCCACGAACGATGAGTACGCCCTCGCCATATTGCCCGCCCAAAAGCATGCCCGCTTTGACCGCCGAGGGAAATACGAGGACGCCTGCAGCCTTGCGTCCAAGTTCTTCCGCACTTGGATTCGCCTCAACAAATCTGTGAAGAGTAGCGTTCGCGGCGTCATTGATCTCCTCCGCGGAACTCAGCTTACTGACGTCAGGCGTTGTCGCAAAGGCGAAAATACGAAGAAGAATACTATCGCCACTATCCGTGAGCCAATCGAGATTTCCTCCTCTCGCGAACCGCATCACCTGTCTCAACTGTATATAGCTTCTCTCTACGAAGTTGCCTGGTTACTTACAGGTTTCAGGCAGCCACGGGGCCTTCTGCTCAATAGGCCTCCTTGGGCGGTGACGTGGCTTCAGCTACAATAATCAGCTTGCTGCCTTTCCAATGGGGATTGGGATGGGGGTGCTACAATCACCTATCCAGCTCCGAACCACGTGTTGCGCCGGTTGGATTGAGAACCAGCGGAAGCCCATTAATCGATTCGCGCTCGCCATCATGTTTCTTGCATTTTTGCCGACTGGCGCGGCGGCGCAAGACAGTTGCAGTGCCCAAGCCAATGCAAACAAGTTGAAGGGAACCGATTTCAGGACATTCATGGCAAATTGCAAAGTGGTCGTGCAGATGGTGTGTGATGGACGCGTCATCGACCAAAAGATCTCCGATGAGGCCAAAGAGTCG
>Ga0068856_100002458_pt1 | contig 19071 bp, 8 predicted proteins | sample KBSCornC62_FD_66595 | JGI IMG/M metagenome (GOLD analysis project Ga0068856, IMG submission 66595) | Corn rhizosphere microbial communities from Kellogg Biological Station, Michigan, USA - KBS Corn C6-2 | ecosystem: Host-associated > Plants > Roots > Rhizosphere > Soil ...
AATCCACTCGATGGCGTAGTTCTGCTGGCGGGCTGCGACAAGACAACTCCTGCACTACTAATGGGCGCTGCAAGTTGCGATATACCCGCGCTCATGATTTCAGGCGGACCGATGTTGAACGGAAAGTTTCAAGGACGCGACATCGGGTCTGGAACAGACGTTTGGCGCTTCAGTGAAGAAGTTCGCGCTGGCTTGATGAGCGAATGTGAGTTCCTCGAAGCTGAAAGTTGCATGAACAGATCGGCCGGTCATTGCATGACGATGGGAACCGCATCGACAATGGCAAGTGTAGTCGAAGCACTCGGCATAGGCTTGCCAACAAACGCTGCTATTCCTGCCGTCGACGCACGTCGTTATGCACTGGCACACGTGGCTGGTCAAAGAATCGTAGAAATGGTCCATGAAGATTTGCGCATGTCGAAGATCCTCACGCGCAAGGCTTTCGAAAATGCTATTCGAGTTGTCGGCGCAATCGGTGGTTCTACAAACGCCGTGATTCACCTCCTGGCAATCGCAGCGCGGATTGGAGTGGATCTAACTTTGGACGATTGGGACCAACTCGGCCGCGGCGTTCCGTGTTTGGTGAACCTTATGCCTTCAGGCAAGTATTTGATGGAAGACTTTTATTACGCTGGTGGTCTTCCAGCAGTGATTGAAGATCTTGGCAACTTGATTCATCGCGAAGCATTAACAGTGACTGGCAAAACAATCGGCGAGAACGTCGTGGGTGCTCGCTGTTACAACCGTGATGTCATCAAACATCGAGAAGAACCTCTCACCCGGGAAGGCGGTATCGCAGTACTTCGTGGGAATCTGTGTCCCAACGGGGCAGTGCTGAAACCATCAGCTGCAACACCAGAGTTGATGAAACATCACGGGCGTGCGGTCGTCTTTGAGACTATCGAAGACTTTCATGCGCGGGTCGATGATCCGAATCTGGATATTGATGAGTCGTGTGTGATGGTGCTGAAGAATTGTGGGCCCCGCGGGTATCCGGGCATGCCGGAAGTCGGAAACATGCCGCTGCCACAAAAGATTCTGAAGCGTGGCATCACGGACATGGTGCGAATTTCTGACGCGCGCATGAGCGGAACCGCCTACGGGACCGTGGCGTTGCACGTGTCGCCAGAAGCTGCGGCCGGTGGAGTTCTAGCGCTTGTTCAAAATGGTGATGAGATTGAATTGAATGTGGAAGAGCGAAGGCTCCAACTGCAGGTCGATGATGCGGAGCTCTCACGTCGACGATCCAGTTGGCAGGCTCCACCTCCACCGTCCGATCGCGGCTATTACAAACTCTATTACGAACATGTCAATCAAGCCGATCGCGGTGCTGATTTGGATTTTTTAGTTGGCGGCAGTGGTGTTGAAGTAACGCGCGAAAGCCACTGAGTGTTTGGTCCAGCCTGCGATAGCAGGCGACAGCATAAAGCCTGGGGCGTCAGCCCCAGGAAACACGTGCGACAATCGCTGAGCCCGTGAAACGGGCGACAGCAGATCGCTATCCTTCAGACAACAAATCAGTGTGCTGTCGCCCGCTTCGCGGGCTGATGGTCCGAAACCGATCTGATCCTGGGGCTGCCGCCCCAGGCTTTATGCTTTCGCCTGCTATCGCAGGCTAAGTTGCAAAACTTGGAGGAGTTGAATGTCCCGAAGCCACTTCTTACCAATGATCGCGCTCATGCTAATGCTGATTTCGCACTTCGCTCTGAATGTCAACGCTCAGAACCCTAACTCGTACACTCTCTCCTCCCCAAACAGCCACATCCAACTGAACATCCAAACTGGCGACCGTCTGACTTACGACGTTCTGGTGAACGGGAAACCTGTAGTCACCAAATCCACCCTTTCAATCGACATCGATCACACAACTCTAGGTCTCAATCCTAAAGTCACAGCGTCTAAGCCAAGCTCAGTCGATCGGGAAATCTCTTGCCCTGTTCCACACAAAACAGCAAAGCTTCGTGAAACTTACAAAGAACTGCGACTTGAGATGGCGGGCAATTACGCCGTTGTGTTCCGCGCTTACAATGAAGGCATCGCTTATCGATTCGAAACGACGTTAGGTGCGTCTAATGTCAAGGTCTATAACGAGGAAGCAAGTTTCAATTTCAATGACAACTATCACGTGTATTATCCGAAGGAAGAGAGCTTCTTTTCTCACAACGAACGCGAGTTCCTCTATCTCACGTTGAAAGACATTCCAGATAACTCGCTCGCTAGTTTGCCTGCGGTCGTTCAGACAAATGATGGAATCAATATCGCTGTGGCTGAATCAGACGTCGATGACTATCCGGGACTGTGGTTACATGGAAACAGCAATAACAGTCTCTCAGGAACGTTTCCACATTACCCGCTCAAAGAGGATCCCCGTAACGATCGAGACATAAGAGTAGCCGAGACCGCTGACTACATTGCGATAACCAAAGGCACCCGCACATTTCCCTGGCGCATTCTTGGTATCGCCGAAAACGACTCCGACTTAATCACGAATCAGCTCGTCTACCTGCTCGCGAAACCTTCACAGATCCAGGACACATCGTGGATCAAACCGGGCAAAGTTGCGTGGGACTGGTACAACGCAAACAACATTTGGGGCGTCGATTTCAAATCAGGCATTAACACTCAAACCTACAAGTACTACATCGACTTTGCCTCGAAGTACGGCCTTGATTACGTGATTCTCGACGAAGGCTGGTACAAACTCGGCAACGTTCTTGAAGTTGTTCCTGAGATGAATGTCGAAGAACTCGTCGCCTATGGAAAACAAAAGAATGTGGGAATCATTCTATGGGTGATTTGGAAGACTCTGGATAATCAGTTCGACGCGGCTTTCGCTCAATACGAGAAGTGGGGCATCAAAGGGTTGAAGATCGACTTCATGCAACGCGACGATCAACCAGTCATGAATTTCTATCAGAGAGTGTGTCGCGAAGCGGCGAAGCGAAAGATGCTGCTCGATTTTCACGGCGCGATTCGTCCTGCGACTTTCATGCGAACCTGGCCGAACGTCGTCAACACAGAAGGCGTGCGCGGTCTCGAACAAAACAAGTGGAGCAAGTATTCAAATCCTGAACACAATGTGACGATTCCGTTTACCCGGATGTTTCTTGGTCCAATGGATTACACGCCTGGCGCGATGGTGAACAGTGGGTTGGAGAAAAACTTCGTCCCCGTATTCGAACGGCCAATGAGCCCCGGCACGCGTTGTCATCAACTTGCCATGTATGTTGTTTATGAAGCACCGCTTCAAATGTTGGCAGATTCGCCCACACGTTATTTGCAGGAGCCGGAAATAATGCAGTTACTTGGTTCCGTGCCGACGACGTGGGATGAGACTCGAGTGCTTGCTGCGAAGATAGGTGATTACGTAGCTGTTGCTCGACGTCACGGCAACGATTGGTACATTGGTGCCATGACTGACTGGACGCCGCGTGATCTTGAACTCGATCTCTCGTTCTTACCGACGGGATCTTTTCAAATGATTGCTTATCAGGACGGCGCAAACTCCGATCGTTTAGGCGCTGACTACAAGATGGCGAGCAGCGCGGTTAGTAACACGAGCAAGCTGAAAATTCACCTCGCATCAGGTGGTGGTTGGGCAGCGCAGATTCGAAGCAAGTAGATTAGTGAGCCCGTAGAACAGAAGCCCCTTCGCGGAAAACATGTGCGCTCTTCTGTCGGAGCGCGTCCGTCCTCGGCCGCCCCCGTCAAACAGAACCCACATGCCCTAACAAACGAAACCTCTTCTGTCGGAGCGCGTCCGTTCTCGGCAACCCCCGTCGAACAGAACACCGCAGATTGAAATGGGGTGATCCTTTGCTACCCGCCAGGGTTCTGATCGACGGGGGCGGCCGAGGACGGACGCGCTCCGACAGAAGAGCGTACGTCTTTTCCACGAAGGGACTTCTGTTCGACGGGGGTGTCGGATCACTTTTCTGCGCCTGCTCCTGCCAACTGCCCCTTTAATCACCTTCTTGCCAAAAACGCTTGTACCGTTCGATCCGCTTCGCTTACTATTCGCACGCCTGAACGCCTTTCCAAAATTCCCCAACGGAGACTCAATTCTGCATGCTCGCATCTATTCTTCTACTTGCTCTGTTCTTTCAGGGCGGAGGTCAACGTCAAGGGCAGTTCCCGGGTCAACAGCAACCCAGTCCTACTCCGCAATCATCACCGCAACCTGGCCAACAAGGCGGCGGACGGGCCCAGCCTCAAGCGACTCCAACTCCCGAAGAACCTCCAGTTGTTACCAGGCACTCAATTCAAGTCGGTGGACAAACTCTTAACTACACAGCAACGGCCGGAATGATGCCGATAAAAAATCGTGACGGTGAAGTCGAAGCGCGCATGTTCTTCACCGCCTACGTGGTCGATGGTCCGAAACGTCCACTTACGTTTTCGTTCAACGGCGGGCCAGGTTCTGCTTCAGTCTGGTTACACATGGGAGCCATTGGTCCGAAGCGCGTGAAGATGAACGCCGACGGGACTATGCCTTCGCCTCCATATGAATTGGTGGACAACCAGGCAACGTGGTTAACGAAATCTGACCTTGTCTTTATTGATCCTGTCGGAACTGGTTACAGCCGTCCTGCGCGTCCTGAACTCGGTCAGCGATTCTTTGGTCTTCAGGGTGACATCGAATCAGTCGGAGAATTCATTCGAATGTATCTGACGCGGTACGAACGGTGGACCTCTCCATTGTTCCTCGCCGGCGAGAGCTACGGAACAACGCGCGCTTCGGCATTATCCGGTTATCTAATTGATCGCGGCATCGCTTTCAACGGAATCATGCTTATCTCGACAATAATGAATTTCGAGACGACTGCGTTTGCATCAGGAAACGATCTGCCTTACGAGTTATTTCTACCTTCGTACGCTGCAACAGCCTGGTATCACAAAAAGCTTCCTTCTGATTTGCAAGCAAAACCGGTCGCTCGCGTCGTCGAAGAAGCAGAAGCCTTTGCCTCAGGCGATTACATGACGGCACTTGAAAAGGGTGCAAGACTATCAGCACAAGAACGTCAGGACGCAATTAACAAGCTCGCTCGCTACACAGGACTTGATCCGAAGTTCCTCGACTATGCAAACCTTCGCGTGAATCTGAACCTCTTCCGCAAAGAACTATTGCGAACCGAGAGACGATCGATTGGGCGACTAGATAGTCGATTCAAAGGTTATGATTCGAACCTGGCGACTGATAGTACGGATTACGACGCAAGCGAAGCAGCCATTCGACCGCCCTACACTTCAACGTTCAACAACTACGTCCGTTCCGAACTCGGTTACAAAACGGATCTCGAGTACTACATTCTGGGCGGCGGCATCGGTCCCTGGAACTGGGGAACGAATAATAACTATGTGGATACAAGCACGGCGTTGCGTAATGCGCTGGCAAAAAATCCGTATCTCAAAGTCTTTGTTGCGATGGGTTACTACGACATGGCGACTCCGTACTACGCAGTTGAATACACACTGAATCACATCAGCATCGATCCTCTACTACTTAAAAACTTTTCAACGAATTACTACGAAGCGGGTCACATGATGTACATCGACGAGAAGTCGCTGGCGAAACTGCATAGCGACATTGACAAGTTTATGCAGGATTCGATGACTCGTTAGCGCTATGTCCAACTCTATGTATTCGAGTTTTCCCAGAATCGAACAAGTAAGGAAGGGCGGTTTACCCCCGCTGATTCCAAACTTAAATCGCCGGGTTCTCATCGCATCAGCGGGGGTAAACCACCCTTCCTTACTTGTTCGATTCTAAAGAAGTGGCGCGACCCTGAATTAGAGCAAAAGTTGCTATGCCAATCTATTCAAAAGACGCGAAGACTGAACAACCAGAGTCATCCTCCTCAGAAACAATTCAACACAGTGATGGTCGAGTAGAACTTCGACCTGAAGCACTGGACTCAATCAGCCACAGTCCCCTCTTCAATTTCGATCTGGCGCCGGTCCCAATCTCCGGTCGACGGTGGACTACATACAATTACGCCGCCCTGTGGATCAGCATGGCGCACTGCATTCCAACTTACATGCTCTCATCCGGATTGATCAGCTCCGGTATGAACTGGTGGCAGGCGTTAATCACCATACTGCTCGGAAACACAATTGTCTTAATACCAATTCTGCTCAACTCACATCCCGGCACGAAATACGGCATTCCATTCCCGATCTTCGCCCGCGCCGCGTATGGAACTTACGGCTCCAATGTTCCGGCACTCATGCGTGCCCTGGTCGCCTGCGGTTGGTTTGGGATTCAAGCGTGGATAGGAGGAGAGGCGCTGCACACTTTGTTCAGGGCCGTCATTCCGGGATGGCAAACACTGCTCGGTGGACCAGTAGGTGGACACACGCCGACTGAGTGGTTGTCGTTTTTGATCTTTTGGAGTTTCAACATCTACATCATCTATCGGGGGATGGATTTGTTGAGGCGAGTGGAAAACTGGGCGGCGCCATTTGTACTGATCATGACAGCGCTCCTGTTGGCCTGGGCTATTTGGAAAGCACACGGACTCGGCTATTTGCTGAATCAACAAAGTAAGTTTCATTCGTTCGCAGAGTTTTGGCCGCTCTTTATCATTTCGCTGACTGGAATGATCGGCTTTTGGGCAACTCTTTCGTTGAACATGCCCGACTTCACACGCTTCGGAAAAAGCCAGCGTGATCAGGCTGTCGGTCAGATAGTTGCCCTACCAACAACGATGACAGTCTTTGCAGCGATGGGGGTGATCATCACGTCAGCTGCGGTGGTGATTTATCCTCACATGAAATCGTCGGAGTTGTGGGATCCGATGAAACTCGTCGGACAGTTTCAAAGCGTCGTTATCATCGCCGTCTCGATGTTCACAGTGGTTGTGGCAACGCTCGCAGTAAACATTGCAGCCAACGTAGTCTCGCCAGCGAATGATTTCGCAAACGCTTTTCCTAAATGGATCTCGTTTCGGACCGGAGGGTTAATAACGGGCATTATCGGTATTCTCATGCGCCCCTGGCGTTTGTTGGCAGATCCGTCCGGTTACATCTTTGACTGGCTGGTCGGTTATTCGGGAGGACTGGGAGCAATCGCCGGCGTGTTAATCGTGGACTACTGGCTTGTCAGAAATAAGCGACTCGAACTTGGCGACTTATACAGGCGCGAGGGCACATACACCTACAACGGTGGTTGGAACTGGCGGGCAATAATAGCGACGATCGTCGGCTGTACCTTCGCATGGATCGGTTTGATTGTGCCGTCGCTGAAGGGTCTGTACGCGTATGCGTGGTTCGTGGGATTTGGTGCGGCTGGTGTTACGCATTTTGTCTTGATGAAAGCTGCTCCTCCAAAGCACTCTGAATAAAAAACCCTCTGTAATGAGTACGGACCACGGTCCTGGGAGCGCAGGCGTCCTCGCCTGCCCGTGTCGAGAAGGACCAAGAACAAATTACTTGAGCCTTGAAGAAAATATGCTGGTTCTTCTCGACGCGGGCAGGCGAGGACGCCTGCGGTCCCAGCACCACGGCTGTAGATAACTACGCCGCGCAATGCTATAAACTTCCCGTCAACGCGGAATACTTAGCCCGTTACTTAACAAAGGATGCCTTATGCCACGTACAGTTAAATGCGGACTTATCCAGTGTACTAACGCTGCGCCTACCGACGCACCGATCGAAGAGATCAAGCGACTCAACATCGAAAAGCATCTCGGCTTCATCGAGCAGGCGGCAAAACAGGGTGTACAGATCATTTGTATGCAGGAAGTTTTCACAACACCGTATTTTTGCGCCGAACAAAAGACGCGCTGGTACGAAGCTGTGGAGCATATTCCGGATGGTCCGACTGTCCGTTTGATGCAGGAGATCGCAAAAGAACATGGGATGGTGATCATTGTCCCGATTTATGAGGAGGAGATCACGGGTATTTACTACAACACTGCAGCCGTGATCGATGCCGATGGAAAATACCTGGGCAAATATCGTAAGAACCATATCCCGCACGTGAATCCGGGCTTTTGGGAAAAGTTTTATTTCCGTCCAGGCAATCTTGGCTATCCATGTTTTGATACCGCCTTTGCTCGCATCGGCGTCTACATCTGTTACGACCGTCACTTTCCAGAAGGAGCACGCGCACTTGGCTTGAATGGCGCAGAAATAGTCTTCAATCCGTCGGCAACTGTCGCAGGGCTTTCAGAGTACTTGTGGAAACTCGAGCAGCCCGCACACGCAGTAGCGAATGGATACTTCATCGGCGCCATCAACCGGGTGGGCCATGAACACCCGTGGGACATAGGCGAGTTTTACGGACAGAGTTATTTCTGTGATCCGCGTGGTCAGTTCCTCGCACAAGCTCCGCGCGATCAAGATGCGCTGATCGTTGCGGACTTGGATCTCGACAAAATTCGCGAAGTCAGAAACACGTGGCAGTTTTTCCGCGACCGGCGTCCGGATAGTTATGGGGCGTTGGTGGCAGACTGAAGGAATTTAAGATTGAAGATTTCAGATTTAAGATTTTCCGCGATGTCCGACGAACTTTAGTTTGTCGTGCGTGGATTCAGAGTTCGCGATTGAAATTCAAGGGGCGTTAATTCCACGCACGACAAACTAAAGTTCGTCGGACATCTCAACAATCTGAAATCTTAAATCTGAAATCTGAAATGGAGTGAAGCATGGATCTCTCAATAACCGTTAACGGCATCAAGTTTCCCAATCCGTTTGTTCTGGGGTCAGGTCCGCCGGGAACCAATGCGCGTGTGCTCGCAAAGTCATTCGACGCTGGATGGGGGGGCGCCGTAGCGAAAACTGTCAGTCTCGAGTCGGCCAAGGTCGTTAACGTTGTGCCGCGCTATGGAAAACTGCGCTCGCGTTCGACTGGAGAGGTAATTGGTTTTGAAAATATCGAGCTGATCTCTGATCGTCCGATCGAAGTTTGGCTTGAGGAGTTTCGCGAAATAAAAAAAGAGTATCCAAACAATGTCCTCATCGCCTCAATAATGGAGGAGTATGAAAAGAGCCGTTGGCAAGAGCTGACGAAAATGGTTCAGGACACTGGCGTGGATGCGTTCGAGTTGAATTTCTCCTGCCCACATGGAATGACTGAACGGAAGATGGGGTCGGAAATGGGTGAACACCCTGACCTGACGGAAGAGGTAACGAGTTGGGTCACCGAGGTCGCAAAAATTCCTGTTTGGGCAAAGATGACTCCCAACATCACAAACATTCGCGAACCTGCTGTCGCTGCTGTTCGCGGCGGTGCCGTTGGCATTTCAGCAATCAATACGATCCTGTCAGTCATCGGGGTGGATCTCGAAACGTTGCGACCTATGCCCACCGTCGAAGGTCACGCAGTCGCTGGTGGCTATTCATGTCAAGCCGTCCGACCAATTGCACTAAGAATGGTGAGCCAACTAGCGCTGGGTCTTCCGGAAGAGATAAGCATTAGTGGGATCGGTGGTATTGAAAACTCGCACGACGCTCTGCAGTTTTTCCTGCTCGGTGCTTCCACGGTACAGATTTGCACCGGCGTTATGCTTCAAGGTGTGAAGATGGTAGACGAATTGAATGCAGGCGTTACCAGGTTCATGACTGACAAAGGATTCGAGTCGGTTGAGGAAATGGTCGGCAAGAGTCTTCCCTACTTTTCAACTCACATGGATCTGGTGCAGAAGATGAAAGCCGCCAAACGATCGAAGGCAGGCGAAGCAAGCCGGGACAATGAATGGGCGCAGAAAGATATAACGGAAAAAACAGCGGAGCTGACGTCGAACTGAAGTTTCCACGGAATAGGCCCGCAACAAAGAACAAGCCCCTTAAAAAGAACAAGTAAGGAAGGGCGGTTTGCCCCCGCTGATGCTCGCTCTGGCTCTTAAATTTTTGAGAGTTAGTTTGGCATCAGCGGGGGTAAACCGCCCTTCCTAACTTGTTCTTTGTCGAGAGCTCTGTGCTTTCTTCAGTGATGACTTGACCCGGCTTGGTGAATCTAGACTTCAAATTCAGCAACCACGGGAGCATGGTCGGAAGGTTTTTCCCACTTGCGGGGTTCGATATCTATCCAGGTCCTCATGTTTCTTTTCACCAATGGTTCGCTGATCCAAATGTGATCGATTCGCAGCCCCATATTACGGCGGAACATTCCGGCTCGATAATCCCACCATGAATAGTGCCCGCCAGCTTCAGTGTGCAAACGAAAGGCATCGGTGAATCCCCACTTCCTGATGTGTTCGAGAGCGTCGCGTTCCGGCTCACTGAACAGAATGCGGCCTTGCCAAAGTCTGACATCGTGCACATCACGCTCCTCAGGCGCGACGTTGAAGTCACCGCACAAAAGTACCGGCGAAGTCGTTTGATAGTGTTCGTCAAAAAACGAACGAAGCCTCTTCATCCAATCTAATTTGAACGCGAATTTTTCAGAACCGACCATTTGACCGTTTGGAACATAGACGTTGACGATGCTGATTCCTGCAACTGTAGTCGTAATCAAACGCGACTGTGCAGTTTCATCATCTCCAGGATAACCCCGATGGTTAGTTTCACAGCTTCCACGCGTCAGAATCGCGACTCCGTTATATGACTGCTGGCCAAACAGCTGGCATTGATAACCTCGCTCCTCGAATACGTCCTTTGGGAATTTGTCGTCGGTACATTTCGTTTCCTGCATACAAAGAACATCAGGCTTAACCAGATCCACCCACCTTACAACATTCGGCACGCGCGCGAGGATCGAGTTGACGTTCCAGGTTGAAATAAGCATTAGAGTATGGACGATTTAAAACAGATCATTTTCCATATCTCATTTGACATTTTTCAATTACGATTTGAGATGCCGCAAAAAAATGGCAATTGAAAAATGTCAAATGAGATATGGAAAATAATTTAAACAGATAAAATCATGCCAGCGATCATGGTTCCTCGAACAGCAATATCATCCGCCAAAATATGCTCATGAACCGCGTGTGCACCATCGCCGCTTATCCCCAATCCATCGAGCACAGGGATTCCCATTGCCGCGAGGAAGTTACCATCCGATGCACCGCCAACCTGGGCTTCGCCAAGTTCAAAGTCGATCATCGTCCCAATCGCTCTGGCGATTTCAAAGAGCTCAGCAACCGCCGTTGTGCGTTCCAGCGGTGGACGATTGATTCCTCCGGAGACAAACACCTTTACGCGGTCATCGATTGGCTGAAGGTTCTTCAACAGTTGATCCACTTCCTCTGCCTCATTTTCAGTGGAGAAACGAACATCAATCTCGCCCTCTGCTTCAGCCGGCACAACGTTTGAGCGAGTGCCACCATGAACCACACCTACGTTTATGGTGACTCCTGATCCCGCACGATTGATTGAATGAAGAAGTTGCGTCTGCCGAGCCAGCTCGAGAATCGCACTCGCGCCTTTTTCGGGTTCAAGTCCAGCGTGCGCAGCTTTGCCTTCAACGCGAATAGAATAAATTCCAGTTCCCTTTCGCCCGGTTTTTACATAACCGCCGAGCGCCGGCGGCTCCAATACAAACGCACATCGCGTATCAACTCTTTTCGCGAGTTGTTCCATCAAAGGCCATCCGCTCTGACTTCCGACTTCTTCATCACAGGTCAGAATAATCGTGACGGCTCTTTGCGACTCGAGTTGAAGAGTCACGAACGTCCGCAAGATCTCGAGCGCCAACGCACAGTTGGCCTTCATATCGAATACTCCTGGTCCGTAAATGCGATTGCCTTCTTTCCGCCAGGGTCGCAGTTCAACTGAGCCACGCTCGTGAACCGTATCGGTGTGCCCAACAATAAGGATCTGTCCTGAGTTTTCGAACTCGGAAAAACTACGAATCACGAGATGTTCACCAAACGCTGGCACCGTCCTGCGCTCAATGGAATCAACACAGCCTAAATCATTTGCTGCACTGACAAGTCTGTCCACGACGGCTCGACTTCCAGCTTCATCACCTGAAGGAGATTCGATCTCAACGAGTGTTTTGATAAACGCTTCGATACTTTCCTGCCGTGACCTGAAGACAGTCAGCAACCGATTTGCGAGATCTGGAGAGATGACTTTGGAAGGCATTAAGGTTTAGACGAAGGCTGTTGATGTTCGAATCGTTTCTTTGCGCACAGTCAACGACTCAATCCGTGGCAAGTTCACATCGAATCCGATGCCGGGCGCTTCGGGTGGCTTGATAGTTCCGCAATTGCTAACAATTACGGGAGGCTCAATGATGTCTTCTGACCAGTAGCGTGCGCTGGCTGAAACGTCTCCGGGTAAAGAGAAGCCGGAGAGGGTTGACATCGCGATGTTGTGAGCTCGGCCAATACCAGACTCGAGCATCCCGCCACACCAAATCGGTAAATTGTTTTCACGGGCGACGTTCTCAATGCGTTTAGCCTCGGCGTGACCACCCACCCGACCAAGCTTTACATTAATAATCCTGCATGAACCCAGCTCAATCGCGTGAGTCGCGTCGGCTGCTGAATGAATCGACTCGTCCAGGCAAACGGGTGTCTGAATTTCTCGTTGCAACTTTGCATGGTCGAAAATATCGTCGTGCGCCAGCGGTTGTTCGAGCATCATCAGATTGAAACCATCCAACTCCTTAAAAAGTGGTACGTCCGCTAAAGTGTATGCCGAGTTTGCATCACCCATCAGCCGAATGTTGGGAAACTCCTGACGAACTCGTTCGATAATCTTCAAATCCCACCCCGGTTTGATTTTGATCTTGATCCGTTGATAACCCGCATCGACTTCCCTTCTGATTTTTTCCAACAGAATCTCGAGCGAGTCCTGAATTCCAATGGATACTCCGCAAGCGATCTCCGAACGAGTGCCACCCAGATGCTTCCAAAGGGGAACCTTCAGGCGTTTGGCTTCAAGATCCCAGCACGCATTTTCGATTGTCGCCTTCGACATGCGATGTCCACGCACAGGCTTCATCAGAGCAGAAACATGAGCTGCGGAATCGAACGTTTTGCCTACAACCATCGGCGTAAGAAAGTGACGGAGCGTCGCCCACGCCGCATCCGTCCATTCATCGCTATAGAATGGTTCTTCACCGGCAGTACATTCACCCCAACCATCTGCACCGTCAGTGTCTGTCACACGCACCAGGACTATCCGTCGTTCGGTTGTGCGACCAAAGCTAGTTTCGAAGAAGTGAACAAGTGGCAGGCGAATTTCGCGCAGTTCTATGGAGTGAATAAGCAAGGTCCCAGGGAGTTCCTCCGTGTCTTCATTATGCCTTCAGGATGGGCTTTGCACAAAAAGCGAAATCCCACACGCGTTTGTTCGTGTCAGTTCGTGTAATTTCGTGGATCGTATTTTCGACGCAGATAACGGACGATCCACGCGCATCACACGAATTGACACGAACAAAGACGGTTAATCCGAGTTTCGCTACAACGCTCGGACGTAAGTGCGATTTTCGCTTTGTGAAGCCTTCCAGAAAGTCACTTGTCAGCCGCTTTTGAAGGGGGTGTTAACAAAAGAATAACTTTTATGCGCAAACACGATTGATGCTTGACCTGTAATTTGAGAATTGGTAAAAGGCTCCCAACTTCATACCGGCCTCGTAAGTTTTCACACCGGTATTCCTCTCAAAAAAAGTGCGGAAAGTCTAAATCGATCGAAACCGGAGAGGATTACTATGCGCAGAATTACGGCCAGGTCCACACGTACAACCCATTTCACAAAAACATTCAGCTCGATTTTTCGCCAACATTGGCGCGGCTTGTTGCTGTCGTTTGTTGTTCTTTCATTTATCACAATACTGATTCTTGGTTTCAACCGAAACGTTTCCGCCGATACCTCTACTCCAATTAGTATTTCCAGTTTCAATACAGCAGTAACACAGAACTTCGATACTCTCGCCTCTACAGGAACCTCCAGTACAACGCCCGCCGGATGGGGTTTCGCGGAATCGGGTACCAACGCGAACACAACGTACACAGCAGGAACCGGCTCATCGGCTACCGGTGACACTTATAGCTTTGGGGCAACAGGCAGCACAGAACGCGCGTTTGGCGGACTTCAAAGTGGCAGTCTCGTGCCGACGGTCGGAGCCGTATTCATCAACAACACCGGAAGCGCAATTGATTCGCTGACGATAAGTTATACGGGTGAACAGTGGCGATTAGGCGCAACGGGCCGCGTTGATAGATTGGATTTTCAGTACAGCACCAATGCCACAAGTCTAACTAGTGGAACCTACATCGACGTCAACACGCTCGACTTCACCGCACCGGTTACTGCCGGCACGCTCGGAGCACTCGATGGCAACGCCAGTGCAAATCGAACGATCATCACAAATACGATTTCCGGTTTAAGCATCCCGAACGGCGCAACGTTCTGGATTCGTTGGGCAAGTTTTGATGCAGCTGGCGCTGATGACGGTCTGGGAATCGATGATTTTTCGATAACAGCGACTGGAGGCGGTGACGCCGCACCATCCGTATCCACAACGATCCCGGCTACGGGTGCAACGAATGTCGCCGCCAATTCCAACATCTCGATCACGTTCAGCGAACCAGTCAATGTCACCGGTAACTGGTTCCAAATAGCATGCAATACGAGTGGTGCACGGCAAGTCGCGGACACGAACGTTACCGGTGGACCAACCACCTTCACGATCGATCCAAATAGCGATTTCGCACCTAATGACCAGTGTGCTGTAACAGTTTTCGCGGCGCAGGTTTCAGATCAGGACGCTAATGATCCTCCTGACAACATGACGGCCAATGCCTCCTTCTCGTTCACCGCGGCTGGCCCTCCAGCCGAACCTGGGAGCGTGGTCATCAGTCAAATCTACGGTGGTGGTGGCAACAGTGGTGCAACGATCAAGAACGATTTTATCGAGCTCATTAATCACACCGGCGCCCCAATAAACCTGAGCGGCTGGTCAGTACAATACGCTGGCGCAACCGGTAGTTCATGGCAGGTGACGCCACTCACAGGAACGCTCGCAGCCGGGCAGTATCTTCTTGTTCAAGAGGGGGCGGGCGCTGGCGGAACAGTTAACCTTGTACCGGATGTCACCGGAAGCATCGCAATGAGCGCGACTGCCGGTAAGGTAGCATTGGTTAACACGACCAGTGCCCTGACAGACGCATGCCCATCCGATCCATCCATCATTGATTTCGTAGGCTTCGGAGCGACAGCAAGCTGCTTCGAAGGCTCTGGACCTACTTCTGCCCCAAGTAACACAACTGCCGTGTTAAGAGCCGGTGACGGTTGTACGGATACCAATGACAACTCTGACGACTTCGACAGCGGAACACCGAATCCGCGCAACACGTCATCGCCCATTAACAACTGCGCTGTGTTTGGCGGGGTTGGATCTGCGAACCCGGCGAGTGTGCAACCGGGCGACAGTTCGACCTTAACGGTCAACGTCACGCCAGGATCAAACCCAACCAGCACCGGCATCGCAGTGGTTGCCGATCTCTCCTCCATTGGTGGATCGGCAAGTCAATCATTCAGCGGAATCGGCAATAGCTTTACTTATCTGGCCACTGTTGCTTTGGGAACAACTCCCGGCCAGAAGTCGTTGCCGGTAACAATCACCGATGCTCAAGCGCGAACGGCTAACACAACAATCAATATCACTGTTCTTCAACCACCTCCCTCGTCTGATCACGTTGTAATTAGTCAGATCTACGGCGGCGGTGGTAACTCCAATGCGACTTATAAAAACGACTTCGTTGAACTCTATAACCCGGGACAAGATGCATTCGACCTGACGGGTTGGAGCATTCAGTACTCGGCTTTCAACGGGAGTGGTTGGGGTAGCAACAAACAACCACTGGGTGGAACCATCGGCTCAGGTGAATATTATCTGGTTAAGCTCGCTTCTGGGGGAACCGATGGAGCCGATTTACCAGCCGCGAACGTCGAAGGCGTGATCAACTTAAGCGGCACGACGGGTAAGGTGGCATTAGTAAGTAGCTTCCAACCTCTGAGTGGGAATTGTCCGCTCGCGGATCCAAATCTTATCGACTTCGTTGGTTACGGCAGCACTGCGTCAACCTCTGGCTTCTGTTATGAAGGAACAGCACCTGCACCAGGTCCAGCCGGCAACAACACGGTCTCCGTGCTAAGGAAAGGCGCTGGAGGTACTGATACAAACAATAACAGTAACGATCTCCAAACTGGCGCGGTGAATCCCAGGCGCACGGCTCCCATCGTTGAGCTCGGTCCAAATGTTCTAACCACTGATCCTGCGTCAAACGGATTCAACATTCCTCATGACGCAAGCATTACCGTTTCCTTCACGGAACCAGTAGATGTCGTCGGTGCGTGGTACAACATCGCTTGCGCGGATCTAACCACACACAACGATGCGACAGTAGTTGTCTCCAACAACTTCAAGACCTACGTGATCACTCCAAATGTGAATTTCGGATTTGGTCAGCAATGCACTGTCACAGTCAATAAGGACAATGTTCACGATCAGGATACTGACGACTCGGGTCCCAACACTGACACTCCGCCGTCGAACTACAGCTGGACATTCTCAGTAGTGGGTGCCGGCGATCCGGCCCCCTATCCGCCAAGTGTTCATTTGACGATGGGAAATCCATCAAATGCAGTTGCGGATACGAATCAGTTCAACAACTACTTAATGGAGAAGCCCACTTACTCGCTTTCGTACAATCGCGATAAAGGAACACCAAACTGGGTGAGCTGGCATCTCGAGCCGGCATGGTTCGGCAATCTAACCAGGTTCGACACCTTCAGACCAGATCCAGCAGTGCCGCCCGACTGGTATCGCGTGCAAGCGACTGATTATTCGGGTAGCGGTTTCGATCGCGGACACATGACACCAAATGCCGACCGCGATAATGAGAATCGAATTCCGATCAATCAGGAAACTTACCTGATGAGTAACATGGTGCCGCAAGCTCCGGATAACAATCAGGGCCCGTGGGCCGCATTTGAAAACTATCTGCGCAGCATTGTGACGTCACCACAGAATAACGAACTTTACATCGTGTCCGGACCGTTGGGCGTTGGTGGAAGCGGCTCGAACGGAGGTACTACGACCACTCTCGCCGCGGGTCACGTAACAGTGCCCCAATACACGTGGAAGGTAGTGCTAGTGATTCCCATTGGCGACAACGATGTATCTCGCGTAACCGCGGCTACACGAACGATCGCTATTCTGATGCCCAACATGCAAGGCATTAGAAATGATCCATGGCAAAACTACCTGACAACTGTCGATCACATCGAAGAGCTAACGGGTTACGACTTCTTCTCGAATGTTCCAGATGCGATTGAGAATGCGATCGAGGCAGGAACAGACGGAACCAATCCGCCAGGCACGTCGGGCCAGTCTGTAACAACCGCGGAAGACAATTCGACAAACATAACACTAACCGCCGTAAGTCCAGGTGGACCGTTAACCTATTCGATCGTCACTCCGCCGGCACACGGTCAGCTAACGGGCTCGGATGAAAACCGAAGCTACCAACCCGATCTGAATTACAACGGGCCCGATAGTTTCACTTTTAAAGTCAACGATGGCAGTCATGATTCGAATACTTCTAACATCAGCATTACCGTGACTGAAGTAAATGATCCGCCGACAGCCAACGATGACAATGCTGGATCCACGGATGAAGATTTGGCCTTGACCATCTCTGCTGCAGATCTCACCGTGAACGATCAAGCGGGTCCGGCAAACGAGAGTACGCAAACGCTGACTGTCACGAGTGTCAGCTCGACAGCAGACACGCATGGTTCCGTGTCGTTAGATAATGGAACCATTACCTACACTCCTGCCGCTGATTACAATGGGCCGGCGAGCTTTTCTTACCAGGTGTGCGACAACGGAACCACCAATGGCAGTTCTGATTCACAATGCGCCAACGGAACTGTCAACCTCAACGTCAATCCAGTGAATGACAATCCCGTTGCGGTTGATGACTCGGCGACCACCGACGAGGATACGCCTGTCACGATCGATGTCGTTGCTAACGATACTGACGTTGATGGCGACACGCGAACATTGCAGAGTCTTGGCACCGCTTCGCACGGTTCAGTAACAATCGTCGGTGGTAAGGCGCGGTACTCGCCCGCCGCCGATTACAACGGCAGTGATACATTCACCTATGTCGTTTCAGATGGACACAGCGGCACTGCGACGGGCAACGTCAACGTTACCATCAACGCAGTCAACGACAATCCGGTTGCGGTTGATGATTCGGCAACAACGGATGAAGACACGCCAGTCAGCGTTAATGTTGTGGCGAACGATACTGATGTCGATGGCGACACACGGACCTTGCAGAGCGTCGGCACCGCTTCTCATGGGTCAGTCACAATTGTGAGTGGTCAGGCTCGATACTCGCCAGCCGCAAACTTCAACGGCAGTGACAGTTTCACTTACGTGGTTTCGGACGGACATGGAGGCACGGCAACTGGAAACGTCAACATCACCATAAATCCCGTGAACGATGCGCCGGTGCTCAGCGGAGTACCGGCTACCGCTTCCGTGGTCTATGGCACAAACTTGACGTTTACGGCGTCTGCGTCCGATGTCGATTTGCCGGCGCAGACTTTGACGTTCTCGCTTGTGGGAGCGCCTCTCGGTGCTTCAATCAATCCCAGTATGGGCGTCTTCTCATGGACGCCAACTGCCGCACAAGCGGACGCGAACTACACCTTCAGCGTCGCGGTTAGCGATGGACAAACAACCACGTCGAGCTCAATCACAGTCACTGTGCAACTAAAGCCAGTAACATCACTCGGACCAGCGCAACTCTGGCTCGGTGTGAACAAGGGCGGTGACGTCGGCACGAAGTTCGATGTGTTGGCTGAAGTATTGAGGAACGGCGTGCAGCTGATTGGATCGGGAGAACTAGACGACGCCGATGTAGGCGCAGTCAATTTCAACGCTGCTCTACTCCAGGCAATCAGCATCAGCCAAGTTGGTCCATCGGGCTTCCGAACTGGCGACACACTCAGCATTAGATTGTCTGTGCGAATCGCCAACAGCAGTCCGAACAAGAATGGAACTGCGCGTCTTTGGTACAACGACGCCGCCGCGAATAGTAATTTCGCGGCGACGATTGGCGGTGTTGCAAACAATTACTTCCTGAGAACTGGCTCAGG